>Ga0209203_1000717_pt1 | contig 27024 bp, 19 predicted proteins | sample AD_UKC109_MetaG_FD_184423 | JGI IMG/M metagenome (GOLD analysis project Ga0209203, IMG submission 184423) | Active sludge microbial communities of municipal wastewater-treating anaerobic digesters from Hong Kong - AD_UKC109_MetaG (SPAdes)... | ecosystem: Engineered > Bioreactor > Anaerobic >... | reverse complement strand
TGCAAATTGACGTTTTATATTTTCATGAAACAGAATGGTCTTTGCCCAACCACGTCCCGCACCCAAAACATCTCCATAAGAGAAGCCTCCACAGGCTGCCAATCCCTGAAATTGGCTCAGGTCAGTCTTTCCGGTTAATAAATCCTGCATATGCACATCATGACATTCAAAGCCGGATCTATAAAATGCCATTGCCATTTCTTTTTGGCCATTAACTCCTTGCTCGCGCAATATCGCAACTTTAGGTTTTTGTACATTGAGGTAAGGAGCAATTATTTTTTCATCAAAATCAAAACCAACTTTTGGCGACAATCCAAAATCATCTTTGCCAATGTTCTGATATTCCTGTTCACAAGTTTCCGGATTATCTCTTAAACTTGCCATCAAATGACTGGTCTTAGCCCATTGCTTTTCCAAATCAACCAGTTCCGAATTAAAAACCACTTGATCATTTTGTTTCAACACAATTGTTTTTTCAGTTTTTGGCTTTCCTAAATAATGGACCGAATCTGAAATACTCATCCTTTCGATTATATCCCTAAAGCCTTCATCATTACCTTCTTCAATAGCAATTACCGCTCCCAGTTCTTCACTAAAAAGCGTCTCCAATGCTGTGTATTGGCTAAAATCGAGATTTGCTTTTATACCACATTGACTGGCAATACACATTTCTAGTATTGAAACAAACAAACCTCCATCAGAGATATCATGATAAGCAGAAATCATTTCATTTTTGACTAGCTGCTGCATTGTTTGCCAAAATATTTGGATTGTTGATACTTGTGGCAAATCCGGACAATCATTACCTAATTGCCGGTAACTTTGCGCCAAACAAGAGCCGCCTAATCGTTTGTTGCCACCTGCCAAATCAATGTAATAGAAACGATGTTTCTTTTCACGATTAAAATACGGAGTCACACTTTTACGAATGTCATTCACATTGGCAAATGCTGAAATAATTAATGAAACCGGAGCTGTTACTTGTTTGTCTTCGGATCCATCTTGCCATTGGGTATTCATCGATAACGAATCTTTCCCCACAGGTATCCCAATTTTCAACTCCGGGCATAGTTCTTCACCGATCGCTTTTACAGCTTCAAACAAGACTTCATCTTCACGACCTTTTCCGGATGCTGCCATCCAGTTTGCAGATAGTTTGATATTCGATAAATCACCAATATCATTGGATGCGATGTTTGTTATGGCTTCGCAAACAGCCATTCTTGCTGATGCTGCACCATTGATAAGTGCTAATGGGGTTCTTTCACCAACTGCCATTGCTTCGCCGCTATTGCTGTAATAATCTCTTAATGTTACACCGCAATCAGCTACTGGAACTTGCCAAGGTCCAACCATTTGATCTCTGTGAACTAACCCTGAAACAGTTCTATCACCAATGGTTATCAGATATTTTTTACTGGCAACCGTCGGGTAATTTAATACTTGATAGACAGCTTTTTCGATTGTTACACCAGACAAATCCAGTGCTTTTAATTCGGGTTGAACTGTTGAAATATTTTTCTCAGTTTTAGGTGTATTTCCAAGTAGCAATTCCATCGGAATCTCAACAGGATTATTCCCAAAGTATTCGTCAGTCACCTTAAGTTGTTTTTCTTCGGTTGCTTTACCTAAAATTGCGACCGGACATCTTTCACGCTGGCACAGTTTTTCAAATTCAGACAGTTTTTCTGGTTTGATTGACATCACATATCGTTCCTGAGATTCATTACACCAAATTTCCATTGGCGACATTGATGTGGTGTCAATCTGTAATTTACGCAGTTCCAGAACGCCGCCAAGACCGGCGTCATCCAAAAGTTCCGGCAAGGCGTTGGACAACCCTCCTGCTCCCACATCATGAATGGAACGAATTGGGTTTTCGCCTCCTTGACTCCAACATCTATCAATAACTTCTTGACAACGACGTTCCATTTCCGGATTTCCTCTTTGCACCGATGCATAATCCAAATCCGCGCAACTTGTTCCACTCGTCATTGACGAAGCAGCGCCACCACCCAAACCAATTAACATAGCCGGACCACCCAAGACTGCCAAATAATCACCGGCTTGAGTGTCTTGTTTAATTGCCAATTCACGATTTATAGTTCCTAATCCGCCTGCCAGCATGATTGGCTTATGATAACCTCGCCAGCCATAATCTTCTGTATTAATCTCCATGTTACGAAAGTATCCACAGATATTCGGGCGACCAAATTCGTTGTTAAATGCAGCTGCACCTAATGGGGCTTCAATCATTATTTCTAAAGCTGAAACAATTCGCTCTGGTTTACCTATTAAATTTTCTTCCCATTTATTGATGTTTTCGGGAATTTGAAGATGACTAACTGAAAATCCGGTTAGGCCTGCTTTAGGGCGACTGCCTTGACCGGTAGCAGCTTCATCTCTAATTTCTCCACCCGAACCGGTTGCCGCTCCCGGATAAGGTGAAATTGCTGTCGGATGATTATGAGTTTCTACTTTGATAAGGATATCAGCTGTATTGTTTTGCTGGAAATATTTATTGTCTTCGTCAACTAACCAGCGAACCGACTCACCTCCGTCAAAAACTGCTGAGTTGTCTTTATAAGCCGAAATGGCCGGCTTGTCTGTATTTGCTTCCGTATTCCGAATCATTTTAAACAATGATTTCGGTTGCTCAACGCCATCAATTGTCCAGTCTGCATTAAAAATTTTGTGCCTACAATGCTCGGAATTAGCCTGAGCAAACATCATCAATTCGGACTCAGTTGGTTCTTTTCCGAGTTCTTGATAACTTTTAATCAGATACTCTTTTTCTGACTCTGATAATGCCAAACCCATTTCTCTATCGATAGAGTTTAGATTTTTCGGATTATTTATTATTTCTAAATCATTTTGAGGCGTTGGTTTGAATTCTTGAAAAAGGGAGTTTAATTCATGTATATTCGTATGAGTGGATTCCATCATACGATCAAATAATTCAGTGTTTTGTTTTATCTCTAGACTAACAGGATTCTCGAAAACCATGCATTTCACATGTTCTGCACGCACAACAAAGTCTAAATCACAATTGTGCAAAATATCAGTTGCCTTACTTGACCAAGGGGAAATTGTTCCTTGTCTGGGAGCTATGTACAAGGCATTTTTAATCTCTTCAAAAGTCTTTGCACCTAACAAATTTTTCAGCTTCTCGATATCAATTGACTTTGTCTTGTCAATATTTATCAAAAACACATCGGAAACTTCTTTAACAGTATTTCCAAAACCTTTTAAAGTATCATTAATTTTATTAATTCTAAATGGACTGAGGGATAGTCCCCCTTGTAACACAATAACCTGATTATTCATTAAAATTAAATGGTGTGACAGCGGTGTTGAATGATAGCATTTTTATTTTTTTATTGCACGAGGATAGACGCCATTAGCTTTTGTTGTAACTAAAATTACTTTAGCAAACAAAAAAGCCGGGGGAAACCGGCTTTTTAATCAAACTATATAAAATTTACTGCGCTTCTAGCATAGTTAAGCGATTTAACAAATCTTGTGGCGGAAGATATCCTGGCAATAATTTTCCATCATCTAAAATCAATGCTGGTGTCCCTGTTACGCCTGCTGCTTGTCCAGTCAAATAATGATCTTTGATTGGGTTATCACATTTTTTAGGTTCTAACTCAACACCTGATTTTGCATTTGTTAAAGCTGTTTTTCTATCATCGTTACACCAGACTGTCTGAGCCTTATCAAATGATGGGCTGTTTAAACCGGAACGAGGATAAAATAAGTATGAAATTCCTATACCCAATTTATTATATTCATCAATTTGAGTATGCAATTTTCTGCAATACCCACAGTCAATATCTGTAAACACTGTTAAGTGATATTTCATATCATCAGGATAAAAATTAATTCTTGAATCCACACCAACCTTTTCTATGACTTCTTTACGTAGCCCCGATTTTCTTTCTTCTGTAATGTCTTTTCTGCTGGTTGTATCAATAATACTACCATTAATCAGATATTTTCCATCATCAGAAATATAATACACATCTCCGGTTCGAGGGCCTTCAATAATAATTTCTGTCACATTATCAATTGGAGTTTCACTAGCTGATGATACAACAGCAGTTGGAGCTAAGTTTTTGATACCTGTTTTGATTTCTTCACTTGGTTCCATAGCATTTAATGCAAATGAAGCCGCCAACAAAATAGGGAAATATTTTTTATACATAAGTTAAATCCAAGTTAATTATTTTTTCTAAGACACAAGAGGAAAGATTTTAGTTCCAATTTATTAACATATCAACTGAATATCTTTTATTTCTAGTCTTCTAGCCTCTGGGATGATGTTCATGATGTATTTTTTTTAATTTTTCTTTTGCTACTAATGTATATATTTGTGTTGTTGAAATATTCGAGTGTCCTAATAACATTTGTACCACTCGTAAATCGGCTCCATTATTTAGCAAGTGTGTTGCGAATGAATGTCTCAACATATGTGGTGATGGTAATGGATGAATACCGCATTTTTTTGCGTATTTTTTGACACTATGCCAAAAAGTTTGACGCGTCATATTTTGTCCTCTATTACTTAAAAAAACAAAATTTGATTTCTTGTTTTTAAGTAACCCGGAGCGATGAAACTTTAGATACTCTAATAAGTAGTCTGCTGCATATTCACCAATAGGAACTAACCTTTCTTTTGACCCTTTGCCCAAGATTCTCACCGTCCCTTGATTAAGATTCAATTGCATCAGCTGCAAATCGACAATTTCACTCACGCGCATACCGGTTGCATACATTAATTCAAACATGGTCTTATCCCGGAATCCTATTGAATCTGCCTCATCCGGAGAGTTAAGAAGCTGCTCAATCTGTTCTTCCGATAATGGTTTTGGCACATTTCCTGTGGTTTTTGGTTGTGTAATTAAGTCAAAAGGATTGCTTTGAATATATTTTTCTTTCAGTAAAAATAAATAAAACTGCTTGATTGATGATATTTTGCGGGCAACGCTCTTGTTTTTAATTTTTTTTATTCTGATTTCATTTAGAAAATTTTGAATAATTACTTCATCAACTAATGTTAAGTGCTGATTGGATTCTTCTATATAACGTATAAATTGGTTAACATCTGAAATATAACCGGAAATTGTATTATCTGATAGTCCTTGTTCAAGTTTTAAAGCATAAAAAAAAGCAGTAACAATTTCCTCATTACTGCTTTTCTTGCTCATTGACTCTTTTCTAAATTAATATATTAGCCACCAGTTGACTCAACAGCATCTGTCAGGATTTGCTCTCTTTCCTGCTGAACTTTTTGTCTGGCATATTTTTTCTCTAAATGATCTATCCATTGAATTGCATTTTTTCGAGCGTTGTCATATTTTTTTGCATTCTTAAGCGCTTCTATGGCTTTGGGAATATTTTCCATTTCACTTTCAACCATGCCAAGTAACAACCATGTATTGCCAAATTGAGTATCAGTCAAGTTACCTTTCTCGATAGCTTCTCTCAATGCCTGCTTCGCTTTCTTCCAGTCTTCTCTTTCAAAATAAATATTAGCTCGTTGAAAATCTATCTTACCATCTGTTGCTAATTTACTAGCTTCATCAAATGCCTCAAGTGCCTTATCCATTTCAGCTGATGTGTACCAAACTTTTCCCAAAGAATCCCAATGTTTAAAACTTGGTTTAACAATTCCTTTTTTTAATCCATCTTCCAAAACTTGTCCCGCCTTATAGGGAACCTCCATCAAAGCATACATTTTATATAGCATCAAGCGATTCTTCTCATCATCTAAAAGTCCGTTTTTATCAGCTAAGACTAGGGTTGCCAGTGCTTTTTTATCTTGCTTAAGATTAAAGTAAACACTATACAAGCGTATCCAATAATCCTTTTTATTTGGATTAATCTCAATTAATTTCTCTAAAACATTCGCTGCTTCTTGAAATTGAGAAAGCTCCATATGTAATGAATACAATAAATACATCCACTGTTCTCTTGGTTTCTCTGAAAGATTTATAGCCTTCAAGAGTAAAGGAATAGCTTGCTTGAACTTTTCCAGTTGAGCATAAGCATTAGCTTCCATTGCAAAAGTAGTATCGCTGATTTTGTCAGTTATTTTATAATAATTATGTAATGTGTCTATTCCCTTTTGATATTGCCCCATCACCATGTAAACCTGAGCAAGTTGCAGCATGGCACTAAAGTGAGAGTGATTTGTCAAGGCATCAGAAGCTATCGCAATCTCATAATTTTTAGCTGCCTCCGAATAATTTTCTTCAGCTGCAGCAATCCATCCTAAATATTGATGGATATGAGCTTTCTCATAATCATTTAAACGTTTTTGCATCAACATGTCTATATCTATTTTAGCTTCCTGATATTTACTTTCAGATATAAACTCTAATATTTTTTCGAACTTTTTATATACTATCTCTGTAAAAGCCTCACTATTTGACCTCTTTCTCTCGGGGTTACCTGTCAGCTCTTCCCCTGTCAAAGCCAATTGAGAAAAAATGATCAAAACTATAAATACATATCTTTTCATATTCAATTACCCCAAATTAGTCTTTACTCAACTTAAACTCAATTCTCTGAGTCGCAATTTGAGTAGCCGCTTTACCATCCACAACTTTAGGTTTAAATTTATATCGTAATATTGCCTTTAATGCTTCTCGATCAAATATCCTGTTAGGTTGAGAATCAACAACCCTAGGATTAACAACCGTACCAATTTCTGTAATTGTAAACTCAATATCGACCCAACCTTCAATTTTTGCGATTAATGCCTTTCTTGGATACATCGGAGCAATTGTCACAACAGGAATAATTCCACCTTCCTGATTCATATCAACCCCTGAACCCATAGGACCTATGTATGGACCATCACCACCAACACCCAAGTCTAGAGACGGAATATTAGGCGTAGGCATATTATTTGTCACCGACTGATTTTGTTGTACATTCATCTTTGGTGGAGGAGGTGGCTCCTTCGGTGGAGGAGGTTTCTTCGGAATTCTACGTTGTTTCTGATTGACTTCATCATCAACTTTGACAGGCGAAAAATCAATAGAAATCTGATCCTTATCATCCGGTTTGGCATTCTTTGAACTATTCACCAGAAAGTGCATTCCAATAAACAAAAAGAATGTTATTACCACTGATGGTATAATTGATGTACTACTTCTGACAAAACTACTCATATCTTATAACTCTTGTCAATTATTCCGTTTTTGTTGCTGCAATCGAGATCTTTTCAACCTTTGCAGCTTTAATCTGATCCATTACTGTCACCAAATCACCTGTTCTTGAACCTTTGTCAGCAATAATAACCGCTGATCCTTCAGGGTTCTCTGCATGCATTTTTTCAACAACAGCTCGAACGGCACGGATATCAACTTCACGTTTGTTAATCCAAATTTGTCCATTATCTTTTATTGCAATCAATATATTTCCTTTTTCAACTTTTTGAGCTGTTGATGCCTGAGGACGATTGACTGAAACCCCTGTTTCTTTTACAAATGATGTTGTAACAATAAAAAATATAAGCATGATGAAAACCACGTCCAGCATCGGAGTGATATTAATTTCAGCTTCATCTTCATGAAAATGTCTGCGTCTCATAAATTTTATGACCTCTTTAAGTGTGCCGGCACGATTTTATATAATGTGACAGCAATTATTTATCTCAGTTCAATACAAGTTTAACCTTGGTGCATTGAATCTTCTAAATGTTCGGTTTCTTTTCTTGTTTTTTGTCTAAAAAATGTCGTGAAGAAAACTCCTGAAAGCGCAGCAATCATTCCTGCCATTGTTGGTATCGTCGCCTTTGCTACACCACTAGCCATCGCTCTAGCATTTGACGTTCCTTCCATCGCCATAATATCGAATACGTTAAGCATTCCATAAACGGTTCCAAACAAGCCCAGTAACGGACTAATCGCCACTAACGCATCAAGAAAACCAAGTCCGGAACGTAAATTGACATTCGCTTCTGATACCATTTGCTCGCGAATCCTCCGCGCATACCAACTGGATCTGTCACTCCTTGCATCCCAATCGCTTAGAATTTGTTTTCTTAGTTTTGGAAAGGTGATTGAATAGAACCACATTCTTTCAATAATCATCAACCACATGAAAAACAACACTGCCATGATGGCCCATAATACAGGGCCACCCATGTCAATAAAGTCGAGAATTTTATACCAGTTTTGTTGTAACTGATAAAACATTTTACTTCTCCGCTAATCTGGCAATAATGCCCGCACTTTGCTCTTCAAGAACTTGTGTTTGTTTTCTAGCCATTGATTGCAATACTGAGTGCAAGATAGTCAACGGAATCGCCACTACCAAGCCAAGAACAGTTGTAACCAGTGCTTGTGAAATACCGCCCGCCATCGCTTTAGGATCGCCGGTTCCAAACAATGTAATCATTTGGAATGTTGCAATCATACCAACAACCGTACCTAACAGACCTAATAATGGAGCAATAACATACATCACTTTAATGAATGACAAGCCACTCTCAAGAGGAGCTGTCTCACGCAATATAGCTTCATCCATTTTAAGCTCCATAGTTTCAACATCTGCATCCGGATTGTCAGAATAAACGTGCATAATTCTTCCCAGAGCGTTGTTTGAACTTGGTGTTTTACTCTTAAGTTGTTTTTTGATTTTAGAGCCGGAAACATACAAACTGATGAATTTCCACAAAGCCAACAGCAATCCAAAAACACCCAATCCAATAATTACATAACCAACTTCTTTACCTTGTTCCACTTTTTCTTTCAAACTTGGAGTTTGGACAACCATTTGTAAAATTGTACCTTTGGTATAGTCAATAGGAGCATTTACCATTGTACCAGGGGCTGCATTGACAAAGCTGTTTGCCATTTGCTTATATTTCCCACTTGGTTGTTTTGAAAGTTTATATAAAACACCTTTATTTGACAAACCATCTGGATTCCATGTTAAGAAGTTGCCACTTGCATCAAATGCATTGAATGCACCTAAACGAATCACACTGACATTCTCTTCGATGTCGCCTTCAGAGTTCAGAACCGGTGCAGAAAACTTAACAATCTTAGCCTGCTCAGAAATTTCTCTGGTCATTTCAAACCATAATTTTTTCAAATCATCAATGGTCGGCAACTCTTTCTTAGCTGCCAACTCAGATAGAAACTCATCTCTTCCAGTGATTTCTGCACTTGTCAAAGAGTTTTGTACACGACTTCTCAAATCACCGGACAGAATTTTAACCGTCCCTTGCATTTCACCTAAATTACCTGATCTCTCATGTAAAATTGTTTCTAATTCTGCGAGAGATTTTTCATTAGCATCAAACTCAGTTTTAAGCTCATCGGATTTTTTCTCTAAAGCTCGTAAAGTCGCTTCAGCTTCGCTCAACAATCTTTGTTGCTGATCTCTTTTGCTTTTGAATTCTGCCAAACGTTGCTTGTTTTCAGCTGAACTTTCAGTTGCTGATTTTCTAACTGCCTCAACCAATTCCGGCAAAGTCATCGCTGATGCAACGCTAGTTAAACCTACTAAAAATAATAATACAGTTTTTTTCATAAATTTAGTTTTCATTTTTATTGCCCTCCTGCGTTATCAGCAGCAAAAACAGGCAGACCTGTTAAATCAGGAGAAGCTTGTTTCTTTGCAATACGAATAGCCTCTTTAATTTCAGCATTGTATCGCTTGTCCAACTCTTCAAACTGACCTGTTGAGGAATTCCACCAACCGGAAACCTCTTGATTCAGAGTTTGATAAATCAAAGTAGTTCTACCAACTCTTAAAAAATCAACCTCTTTACCGTTTGGCAACGCATCCTGATATGACTCAACTGTTGAACCGTAATCTAACTCTATTCCATACGCTTCAGTTACTTTGCGATAAAGTTCAGAAGTGGTATATGCCTGCGATCCAATCATGCCTTCCAGCTCAGCAACTCTATCAAGCCTCTCTTCCTTTAAAAAAGGAATATCTGCTTCAACAAGCTGACCTAGCGAATCAATCATTTCAATAATCATTGGAACAACACCTCTGTTAGTTTGCTCCAAGCTAGTCATTTGCTGTTCAATCGAGACAATCTGAGCTCTTTGATCATTTACAACTGCTTCCAATTGTTTATTGTATTCTCTTAAACTTTCAATTTCATTAAGAACATTTCTATATTTTGCTGTCAACTCGTCGGTTTGATCGTTCAAACTGTCTATTCTTGTTTGTGTTGCTGCTGATGCATTATTTGTATCAACAACAACTTGAACAGCTGTGTTTAATTGTTGCTGTGCATTTACGACAATTGAGACAAGAGTCAAAAGCAACAACGTTACAATTTTACTCATCGTTTGTTTGTTTATGCTTTGGTTTAACATACCGTGTTTTCACTCTATTTTTGATTTATAGACAATCAGATGCAATTGATAAATTCACGAAAAACTTATCAGATATTCACCTGCACTCGATTTCAAGATTGCTAAGAATACAGTTCTTTGATTCAAAAGAAAAGGATTTATTCAACGATTTTTTGATTTTCTTGAATTTTTTTGATACCAAATTTTGTCGTTTTTCACACTTTTTTTTATTTGAAAAGCTATAATGCAAGTCCTTTTTATTCGGCAAAATTAATGACAAAACCTCCTGTCTGGAAGCACTTCGCTGCTTTCTTATATGATCTTTTCCCGGTAATAGGGATTTTACTACTGACTTCATTTATTGTTTTGATGATAAGGAACGGACAACAGGTGGAAAGACACACCTTATGGTTTTCCGCACTTGTTACTTTTGAAATTGCAATTTATTACATTTATTCATGGAAAAAAGGTGGACAAACTCTCGGAATGAGAGCCTGGAAGATGAAGATACAATCTGCGTCAAATGAAAATCACACCATTAATTGGAATCAGGCAATTATCAGATTCATTGTTGGTGTGGTCTCTACGTTATTATTAGGCCTGGGGGTTTTCTGGAAGCTTTCTCATTCGAAATCAACATGGATGGACTTGATTACTCAGACAAATACCGTGGTTTCTGAAGTTTAATTTATTTTTGGTTTTGAGTTTTCAAATACAACAAAACCATAATTAATATAAGAGACTGAGGTGCCACGGTCACTAAAGTTGGATGCACATTATAAACCTCACCAATATTCAACAATGTTCTGTGGCTTAAGTCCAAAACCACTCCAAGCAATATACCAGTCAATAGTCTTTGTCCAAATCCTCCGGCTCGCATTAAACCAAACAAAAAAGGCAACGCCGTCAAGGCCGTGGAGATAACCACCAATGGATAAAAAAACTTGGACCACAGAGCAATTTCATAATTTGCAGGAATTTTATTTTCTTCAACATGGAATTTTTTGAACTTTAGAATATCTCTGATGCTTAGGTTCTTAGGGCGAGAATGAGTAATACTAAGAATTTCCGGTTCAATCCTCGAGGGCCAGGTTAACTTTTCATATTTCTTGGTTTCAACTCCCAGTTCAACAAATTCCGTGACCTCAATATCAAAAAGCTCCCAACTTCCTTGCTTGTGAATTGCCTGTTTGGCCTTTGAAACTTTCTCAACTTGAAGACTTTCATCAAGTTCATACACAGTCACATCATTCATAACAATGTCTTTGTTTCTAATATCATAAGTATTCCCGGTTGGAACCGCATTAAAAATGACATTGTTATCACGAATCCAAACGCCTGTATTTGCACCAAGGCCAATATTTTTACTTATAGTTGTCGAACGATAGGATTCCGCTAACAATTTAGCATCAGCAGCAACAAATTCCCCAAGCAGCGATATTGGCACGAGCCAAGCCACTAATGTTACAATTGTTATTGAAGCTAATTTTAACTTACTGATACCGATCGACTGGACAATAACCAGCTCTGAGTTCGCAGACAAAAGACCCAGCCCGAGCATGACTCCAACAACAGCACTCACCGGGAACACATTATATATACTGCTTGGGATTACCAATAAGGTGTAATAAAACGCACTTCCAACTGTAAAATCGCCTTTTCCAACCTGATTGACCTGCTGAATAAAACTGATGAGAACATCAAGAGTCAGGAACATTAAGGCCGCCATCAGTATTCCCATACTAATTGACTTGAATAAATATCTGTTTAAAACTCCCGGATACATTATTTCAACTCGTCGACCTTATTAATCCTTCGCAAACCATACATTATGAAAATAATATGCACCCACCATCCGCCTATCCAACCCGGAATTTTTCCTTGAGCGATCATCGAAAAAGAGATTGCCAGAAGATACGAATAACATATATAAATCAACAAACCCAAAACCAAACTGGTATATTTTGCATCTCGAGGAGAAGTTTTTGAAATTGAAACTGCTAACATCAAAAGCACAACAGCAGCAATCGCACTTGACAACCTTTTATGAAATTCAGCTTTTTCAGTTAAATCAGTGGAATTAAACAACTCAAAAGTGCTTTTGCCCTTCTCATCAATATTCACCGATTTACCTTCCAGCTTTGGTAGCTTGATGTCATTTCTCTCAAAACGCATCAAATTGTATTTTTTCTTTCCCGGAACCCCTTCATTTCTAAAGCCGTTAAATAAAGAAATGTATCTTTCGCCATTTTCTTCATCTTCATATTGATAACCATATTCCGCAGTTAAAGTATCGACACGATCATCATGAGTCACATTAACAAATATGTTTTCCAGGCGCTTTTCTTCCGTGTTGATTTTACTGACATAAATGACCGAGTTGCTACCAGATAATTCCTGGAAAACACCTTCCTTCAGACCCATCAACGAAATGTCTTTACTGGCTGCTCGTGTTAATCTTTCTGAAGTTTGCGAAGCAAGTGGTAAAATGACCGTAGAAATGATTAATAGAAATATAAAAAAGAACACTATTTGTGGCAAATACATTCGCAAAATATGACTTGTTGAAACTCCGGAAGCATGATACATCACCAATTCCTGATTTCGGTACATCTGTCCAAGCTTTGCTAAAACTGCCAGATAAAGAGATAAAGGCAAAAGAATGGTTAAGCTGTCAATTGTCCGCAAACCGAGCTCAATATAAAGCATAGAGGTCGGCAATGCACCTCTTGCCACAGCACGGAGAGACTCAGCGAACAACTGCCCGATACTGAAAATCAGCAAAACAATCAGAATTGCCAAAAATGCTCTGAATGTTTCTTTCCTTAAATATCCGGCTAGAATCTGCACTTATTTTCTCGTAAAGGGTTCACTATTTACTGGCACATGCTCTGTTAGTTGTTTAAAATGCACCGTTTATAAAACATTTCGCATAAAATTTCAGGTGGAATATTATCACACACTGAAACAATATTGGAGAAACACATGAAAATCACATCATCATTAACGAAGCCTTCCCAATCAACGACTGATGCTATTATTGCGGCTGTCTATTCTGATAAAAAACTGGATGATATCACCCAAGAAATAGACTCCATGGTATCAGGTAAAGTTTCACAGCTTTTAAAAAGCGGTGATTTTAAAGGCAATAGTGGAGAAGTGTTAACATTATTTACTGATAGTAACAAAAGAGTTGTTATTGTTGGCCTAGGTAAAAAAGACAAATGTGATTTAGGAGTTCTACAATCTGCCGCTTCCAGCGCAGTTAAAAGCCTGGTGAGCACTCCGGCAAAATCTGTCCAAAATTACATGACCGCCATTGATTTTGGCAAATTAGACAAAGAAATGGCTTGCAAAATTATTGCTATATCAGCAGCAAATACCACTTACCGCTATGAATCAACCAAGCATTTTGAAAAAGATAATAAACACAGCTTAGATTCAATGGATTTTTATGCCGATGAATCTCAAGAAAAAACCATACAACAAGCAAGCGCCATTGCCAAAGGCATTTCAACAACCAGACAACTTGGAAACCTTCCTCCAAATATTTGTAACCCCAATTATCTTGCGAAAAAGGCTAAAAAAATCAGCAAAAAATATGACAACTGCTCATTGACGATTCTTGACCATAAGGAAATGGAAACATTAGGTATGAATGCTTTGCTTGCTGTTGGGCAAGGTTCAAGCAACAAACCAAAGATGATTGTTTTAAAATACAATGGAGCGAAAAAAGAACAAAAGCCTCATATTTTAGTTGGTAAAGGAATCACATTTGATACCGGCGGCATTTCATTAAAACCGGGATTAAACATGGATGAAATGAAATATGACATGTGTGGGGCTGCAACCGTGATTGGAACATTTGTTGCGGTTGCTAAAATGCAGTTGCCAATCAATTTAATCAGCATCGTTCCTGCTGTTGAAAACATGCCTGATGGCAATGCATACAGACCAGGCGATGTGGTTAAGAGTTATTCAGGAAAAACAATTGAAGTTCTGAATACTGACGCAGAAGGCCGTTTAATTTTATGCGATGCTTTGACTTATGCTCAGGAATTTGAACCTCAGGTATTAATTGATTTAGCAACATTAACCGGAGCGTGTATTGTTGCACTTGGTCATGTGGCATCAGCTGTCATGAGTAAAAAAGATCAGCTTCCGACTGATTTATTAAAAGCAGGAGAGCAAATTCATGACCGTGCATGGCAACTTCCTTTATGGGATGACTATCAAAAACAACTGGATACATCTTTTGCCGATATGCAAAACATTGGAGGATTCCCTGCGGGAACCATCACAGCCGGATGCTTCCTCAGTCGTTTCACTGAAGAAGCCAACTGGGCGCATATTGACATCGCAGGAACAGCCTGGAACAACAAAAAAGAAGGTGCAACCGGCCGCCCTGTAGCCATGATGGTTCAATATTTGATAAACGAGAGCCAAAAATAATTTCAGAAAGCATATTAAAGATACTTTAAATCTCCAGGGTAGTTTGGCATCAGCCAACCAAGGCAATGATTGTTGACTAAAACTACCCAAAAAACTGATTAAACAACAAGCATGATAAACAAATACGACCCTAAAACAATTGAAAGCAAATGGTATAAAATCTGGGAAAGTGCCGGATATTTTTCACCAAAAGGCAGAGGAAAGAAAGCTGACGAAACTTTCTGTATCATGCTTCCTCCTCCCAATGTAACCGGCTCTTTACACATGGGGCATGCGTTTCAAGACACTATTATGGATGCTCTGATTCGTTACAACCGCATGCAAGGCAAAAAAACTTTGTGGCAATGCGGAACCGATCATGCTGGAATTGCTACTCAAATGGTCGTTGAAAGACAACTTTTAGAACAAGGAATCAAAAGAACCGACTTGGGTCGTGAAAAGTTCCTGGAAAAAGTTTGGGAGTGGAAAGAGCATTCCAGCGGCACGATTCAAGGTCAAATTCGCCGTTTGGGCGCATCTGTTGATTGGGAAACCGAACGCTTTACCATGGATGACGGCTTGTCTGATGCTGTTCAAAAGCAGTTCATTCAACTGTATGAAGAAGGTCTGATTTATCGTGGTAAAAGACTAGTCAATTGGGACCCGGTTTTGCAAACGGCTCTTTCTGACCTTGAAGTCGAAAACAAAGAAGAAGACGGTTTTCTCTGGCATCTCAAATATCCAAGAACTGATGGTAAGGGTTTTGTCATTGTCGCAACCACACGCCCTGAAACCATGCTGGGCGATACCGCTATCGCAGTTCATCCTGATGATGAAAGATATTCAGACTTAGTTGGAAAAACCATCGACTTGCCATTAGCCGGTAGAAAAATTCCTGTAATCGCTGATGATTATGTAGACATGGAATTCGGAACCGGATGTGTGAAAATCACTCCTGCTCACGACTTTAATGATGCGGAAATCGGCAAACGCCATAATCTGGAAATCATCAATGTTCTAACAGATGATGCCAGAATCAATGATGAAATGCCGGAAAAATATCATGGTATGGATCGTTTCGATGCGCGTAAACAAATTGTCGCCGATTTTGAAGAGCTGGGTTTGCTTGAAAAAATCGAACCTCATAAACTGATGGTTCCTCGTGGAGATCGCTCACATTCTGTGGTTGAACCTTATCTCACAGACCAATGGTATGTCAAAGTCGAAACCATGGCAAAACGGGCTTTGGATGCCGTCAAAGATGGTGAAATTCAGTTTGTTCCGGAAAACTGGGACAAAACCTATTATCAGTGGATGGAAAATATTGAAGACTGGTGTATTTCCCGTCAGTTGTGGTGGGGACATCGTGTTCCTGCCTGGTATGATGATGAAGGCAATATTTATGTTGCAGAAGACGAGCAAGCAGTTCGTGAAAAGTACAATTTATCTGATGATTTGCAACTCAAACAAGATGAAGACGTCTTCGACACTTGGTTTTCATCCAACCTGTGGCCTTTTTCAACCTTGGGATGGCCCGAACAAACGGATCGATTAAAAGAATTCTATCCCACTCAGGTATTAGTCACCGGATTTGACATTATTTTCTTTTGGGTCGCTCGTATGATTATGGCGGGTTGCAAATTCATGGATAAGATTCCGTTTGAAACAGTATATATTCATGGATTGATTAATGACTCACATGGACAAAAAATGTCCAAGTCCAAAGGCAATGTACTTGATCCAATTGATATTATTGATGGTATCGATTTGGAATCGTTGGTGAAAAAGCGCACCACCGGGCTGATGCAACCACAATTAGCTCCCAAAATCGAAAAAGCCACTCGTAAGGAATTTCCTGATGGCATCAAACCCAATGGTTGTGATGCTTTGAGGTTTACTTTTGCAGCAATTGCCACCAATGGCAGACATCTGCGTTTTGACATGAACCGCCTGGAAAGTTACCGGAATTTCGCCAACAAAATATTCAATGCATCACGTTTTGTATTTATGAATACCGAAGATTTTGAGTTAAATTCCGACAACTGGAAGCCGGATTCAATCGCCGAATTGTGGATTTTGACACGCTTACAACAAAGAACTGAAGAATTCAGAAAGCACTTGGATGGATTCCGTCTCGATTTGGCAGCTCAGTGTATTTACGATTTTATCTGGAATGAATACTGCGACTGGTTTGTGGAACTGGCAAAACCACTTCTCAAGCAAGATGAAAAGACTAAATATAATGTTCAACACTCCTTGTTATATGTGCTGGATCAGGCGTTGCGATTATTACACCCTTTGATGCCGTTTATTACCGAAGAAATCTGGCAAGAGCTAAAAACCAAGCTGCAACTGCCTGATGAAAGCATTATGATTTCCGCTTTCCCTGAATTTGACGAGAGTCTAGTCTTTGAAAAAGCGGCCAATGATATGCAATGGTTGCAATCTATTGTTCTGGGAATTCGTCAAATTCGTGGTGAGATGAACATCTCTCCAAGAAAGCCTTTGTCTATTATTCTGGAAAATGCTTCTCCTCAGGATTTGGAAATTCTAAATTCCAACGAAGAATTACTAAAAACCATGGCTGTACTCGAAAATATCACAGTTCTTGGAAATGATGAACAAGCTCCGGAATCCGCAGTGGCTCTGGTTGGTGAAATGAAAATTAATATTCCAATGGCTGGGTTGATTGATGTGGAAGCTGAAATTACTCGTATCAACAAATTGATAGAAACAGCAAACAAGGAAATCACCAGAGCGAATAGCAAACTGAGCAATGAGAAGTTTGTCAACTCCGCACCTCATGCCGTCGTTGAGAAAGAAAAGATTACTCTCTCTGAAAACAAACATATGTTAAAAGAACTTAATGAACAATTACTCAAACTGAACAATATTTAATAACGAATTAGTCACTTTTTTATATCTAGTTCCTATCACTACTTCTTATGATTGTGTGAAGTGTCCCACATATTTTTTGCTTAGTTTTGCATTAGAATGACCTAGTTAATTCAATTCAATATGGCATAAGAAGTGAAAAAAGTGGCAGAATCTGACTCTTCAAATAACATATTAAATATATCTTCAAAACTGAAGAAAAAAATCAGTGAGGGGCGTATACTACCAAAAATATATGAATTGCTTATCTCAGGTCTAAAACCAACAATCCTCTCTTATTATGACCATCTTGATGATGCTTTGTTTAATATGGCTGAGAAAGCAGAAAGTAATGAATTACAGTCTGACTACTTTTCTGCAATGAAAGAAATCAGAAAGAAAAAAGATTTGATGTTAAGGAAGTTTACCGATAGGATTCAAACTGTTTTTAATAAGTTTAATAACTCGGATTACAAGTTCTTCCCAGGAACAAATGACACAACAGCAACTGATAGCTCCAATATCAAATTGTCATTGATTGATGAGCATGAACTAGATTATAAACTCGCTATTTCGAATATGGTCGGGAAAGCCGATACACACCTGCATCAACAATTGTATGCTTTTCAAAAACGATTTTCACTATTAGCTGGAGGGAAGGAGTTAAAGAACGACCAAATACCAGTATCTCCTTTTGTTATCGTCGAATCTTTTGCTAGAACGCTTGAACATCTTGTTGTTACCGGGACTGTTGAATTGATTATTTTGAAGTTATTTGAGAGGAATCTGATTCCTAATCTCATTGAACTCTATCATAAAATTAATAGCTATCTGATTGAGCAAGGGATTCTCCCTAGTTTAAAGTTCCAGCCATTGCCTGAAGCAGCCAATCGACTAAACTCAGCAAGTGCGAACTCAAATAGAGAGATAAAGAAAGAGCAACCATCTCTCACTAACAATGATCATAGGCTGAATTACAATCAAAACAATCAGGTTCCAGGAGAATACTACGATGAAAACTATCAATTAATATTTGATGCATTTAGACAAATGCAAAATCAAGATATGATTTCTTCGCCAAATACATATGGCAGCAGAGTTGATTTTCCTGTGTATGATGCTCCGAAAATAAATAAGGCACTTTTAGCACTAAGAAACATTGAAATCAATTCAGGTGATTCCCTACAACCCATATTCAGTCCAACTGAACTTAAAAATGCCCTGTTGAAACAACTAGAGCACTCTGCATCAGGAAAAGAGACAAAACGGGTAAAGCAGCAAGATGAAGATACTATTGATTTAGTCGGAATGCTATTTCAGTTTTTGGTTGATGACAGAAATTTACCAGATAAAATTCAGGCTCTACTTGCGAAGCTACAAATTCCCTATTTGCATATAGCATTACAAGATCGCAGGATATTTTCAAATAAAGAAAATAGTGCTAGAAAGTTATTGGATAATCTGGCTCAAGCTGCTATTGGTTGGAATGAAAAAAATGACAAAAAAGGGAAATTTATCAACAAAATCAAGCAAATCGTTTATGTAATTCTAAATTCTGATTATAACGACATTGATTTCTCGGGTTTAATAGATGATTTCCAAAAATTCTTCAATAAAGAACAAAAGCGCGTTTATGTCTCCGAAAAAAGAACCTCCGAAAAAGCATTAGCACAAGACAAGATATTAAAAGCCAAAGAAGCGACAGCTCAGATACTGCAATCAAGAATGAAAAAATTCTATCTACCAAAAAATATAACAGAAATATTATTAAATTCTTGGGCAAGCGTGCTGACTCTCATTCATTTAAGACATAAAGATAAACCAGAAATAATTGATAAATATATTAAATTCGTAGATAAATTGATATTCGCTTCAGTGCAAAACAAAAAAGTTAATGCGACTCCCACACAAATAAAAAATGTCATCAATCATTACTGCGAAGGCCTAAAATTAGTTGCGTATGATGAACCTGGAATCAAGAAAAAAGGACTCGAACTGTATGAACAACTGCTTGAAATTAATGATTTAAAAGCGATAGATCGTAAGTTTGAACATGAATACATTCACGCAGTCAAATTATTTGAAGAGATTGATGAAAATGCAGAAAAACCTGATATATTCAACTATCTTACTGACAATCAGATTCAAAACAAATCAGATACTGAAATAAAACATATTGAAGACTCCTATCTTGATACAGCCAAAAGACTTAAACCGGGCGATTGGGTAGAATTTGCTACCGAACAAAAAAATAAACTCGTTAGAGCCAAATTGTCATGGATTAGTCCCATAACACACAAATTGCTGTTTGTAGATTCAAAGGGCATCAAAGTCTCCGATAAAAGCCTTAATGAGGTTGCACTAAACTTCAGACAAAAGACAGCAATTATAATAGAGCAAAAACCCATATTTGACAGAGCAATGATAGCAATTGCAAAAAAGGTTACAACTAAATGCAATCAAGTAAACTAGTGTAATGGTCAAGTTTTTCCGGACACATTTTTAGGCTGCTTTTTTAATTCGTTATATTTTTTGTTTGGTGTTGTGTATCCAATTGCTGAGTTCAGCCTTTTGTAGTTGTAAAAGTAGATATAACTCTCAACTTCAGCAATCACTGCTTCATGATTAATAAAGCTTAATGTGTTCAACCTTTCTGTTTTCAGATTTCTAAAAAAACGTTCCATAACTGCATTGTCCCAACAATTACCTCTGCGGCTCATACTTCTGGTTATTTTGAGTTGGTCGCAATACACATCAAACATGTTTGATGTGTATTGCGTGCCTTGATCTGAATGAACCAGCAAGTTGCTGGTCATTGGTCGCTTACGATTGATGGCATTTTTCAATGCCAAGGTGGCAAGCTGTGCATCTGGTGTCTTTGACAGTGCCCAGCCTACAATTTCTTTGGCACCCAAATCAAGTACGGCAGCCAGGTAACTCCAGCATTGGTGGTTTCGTATATAAGTGATGTCTGTGACCCAATGAGTGTTGGCCTGTGGCTGATTAAACTGTCGATTTAAGACGTTTCCAACTTTTGTATTACTGATGCCACCATCAGGGTATTGGTGCTTTTTCTTAGGCCTGATTGCTACAATGTTTGCCTCTTTCATGAGACTGGCTGCTTTGTATTTGCCAATATTGAATCCTTCATTGTTTAGTTGCTTTTTCATTCTGCGTTTGCCGTAACTGTGATTGGTTTCAATAGCCGTTTGTTTGATGATACGAAGCATTTGTTGCTTTTTCGCAGATATGGGCTTTTCTTTGACTTGGTCGTAATACGTACTGGTTGGAACGCTAAACACTTCGCAAAGTTCTTTGGTCTGATATTTTGGGTGCGCCATCTTTATTTTTTTAATCATTTGACTTAATCCTTTCGAACAAAGATGGCTGCGGCCTTTTTTAGTATTTCATTGTCTCTTTTGGCACGCCATAATTCTTTTTTCAGCCTTTGGATTTCTTGTTGCTCAGCTGTCATTGCTTGAGTTCCTTGGGGTGTTTTTCCGTGAATTTCATCAATATATTGCTTTTTCCAGCGACTGACCGCTGTTTGACCTGCACCTGATATATCCATGACTTGCTTGTAGGTATAACCTTCTTCAACCATCAATTTGGCATAATCACGACGCTGCTCAACCGTAAATGATAATCTTTGTTTCTTTGACATTATCTAACCTCTGTTTTCAGTATTATATAGGCTAAAAATGTGTCCGAGTTTATTAGACCACTACAAGCTATGCTTTCACTCGGTGAAAGAACAGCTCAAGAGTTGGAAAGAGGTCAATTAGAGCAAGTGCTAATTAAAGGAAAAATGGGCTATGTGCTTATGGTTAGTGCCGGAGAAGACGCTGTTCTAACTGTTCTCGCAAAGAAAGATGCCAAACTCGGACTCATATTTTTAGACGTCAAAAGAGCATCTCAAAAAATCTCAGAAACAATCCAGTCATAGTATCAAATTGAGGAGAAAAGAATGGATAGTTTAAAAATGATGGTATGCCCTCACGATACAGCCGGCGATCCAATAAAGTGGTTTCAGTTTAGTCAATACCTAAGCAAGTATGCAAATGTCAGCACTCTTTTTTATCAATGCTTAGATTTTGTCGAATTCCATAACAAAATGGAGGAAGCCGATATCATCTATGCCAATCCGCAAGACTCTCTTTCATTACAAGAAAAACACGGATTTATTCCGCTGTTACACTCCACAAACTTGTTTGATGAAATCGTTTTTATAGCCAACCAAGATGCTGACCATGGATCTCTTGAAGTTCTTAATAATCAAGAGTGTGTCAGTTGCAACAGCATGATGGTCACGCGAATTGGGATTAAAGATTTATTCAGCAAGAACATTAAGCCTAAAACTATACATTCAAAAGACAACTGGATGGCTGTTGTAAAAGCTGTTAGTCAAGGCGAAATGCCGTACGGTTTTGTTTATAAAGATTTCTATGATGGACTCAATAAAATGAGTAAAAGCCTGGTTCATAAACTTGGAGAAACTCAGGAACAAAGCATTTTCCACACCTTATTTATTAATCCAAAATATGCTGACCATAAAAACCACCTTATCCAAACACTTTCAGAGGCTCACCTCACCGAAAAAGGTAAAAGCGTGTTATCAGGCGTAAATATTGAAAAATTTATCACTGTCAGCAAACTGGAGATTCTTAGATTTCGTTCATTGCTGACCTTGGGATCTGAAATTATGGAGTAATTCTCCACTGGCATATTCAAATATTTCAACAAGCTAACTCATTGGTTAGCTTTTTTTAAAAATACATTGTCACAACTTATCTGAATCAGCATAATTGATACCACTTTTGCAGTGGTAATTCAAATTATGAAAAATCTGGTTCTAACATTCTTAGTTTTAAATATATCTGCCTATGCAGGTATTCCTGATTCCTATGAAAACCAACTCAAATCATGGAAACAACATCAAGAGTTAGTCGAATTATCAGACTTTCGTGATTTGCCTTGGAGAAATATCGGACCGGTTTTACAAGGCGGACGTGTGGTAGCGATTCGAGTTCCGCAACAATCTGACCACATTATGTATCTGGCTTATGCTTCTGGAGGTGTTTGGAAATCTGAAAACAAAGGGATCACGTTTAAGCCAATCACTGACAAACTACCGAATCAAATTGTTGGTTCTTTAGCAATTGACCCAAATGATGAAAATGTTCTTTGGTTAGGAACTGGCGAAAACAACTCTTCACGCTCATCTTATGCAGGAATGGGCATCTATCGTTCAAATGATGCCGGTGAATCATGGCAATATATGGGACTAGGTGATACCAATCGAATTGGCGACATCATCGTTGACCCCAGTGATTCCAATCGAGTCTATGTTGCAGCCTTAGGAGCCTTGTACTCCGAAGGCGGACAACGTGGAGTTTACTTAACTGAAGATGGTGGAAAAAATTGGAAACAAGTCCTCAAAGGCGATAAAACCACCGGTTTTGTCGATTTATCCATCGCCTCTAATGGGGATATCTATGCCAGTGCCTGGCAAAGATTCCGCCAGTCCTGGAATTTTGAAGAGTCAGGCGCAGGAAGTAAAATTTACAGAAGTTCTGATCATGGCAAATCCTGGAAGCATCTCTCAAATGGCTTACCAGGCGGTAAATTTGTTGGTCGTATGGGTGTTGATGTTGCAGCTTCCAACAATAATGTCATCTATGTAGTGGTCGATAATCAGGAACAACTCCCGGAAGACCAGTGGGATATGGGAGATACAGCCATTAATGCCAAACGCCTTAAAAAAATGACTACTGAAGAATTATTATTGCAAGATAAAGATGCACTGGAGAAATTCCTTAGAGATAATAATTTCCCACCGGAAACCACTGCTGATAAAGTAATAGAAAAACTAAAAGAGAAAAAAACCTCTCCACAAGACTTAGTCAAATCATTAAAAAATGCTAACAACAATTTGTTTGATACTGACATTAAAGGATTGGAAGTCTATCGTTCAGATGATGGCGGAGATACTTTTAGTAAAACACACGAAAAACCTTTGGATAATGTCGTGTTCACTTATGGCTATTATTTCGGCAAAATTCATGTCGATCCCAACGATGCCAATACTATTTACACCATGGGTGTTCCTTTAATCAAGTCAACGGATGGCGGACAAAATTGGACCAGTCTTTATGACCCTAAGGTTCATGTGGATTATCATGAAGTCTGGATAGATCCGAAAAACTCCAACCACATCATCGCTGCTAATGATGGCGGTGCTGATGAGTCTTATGATGGCGGTGAACATTGGCGAAAATTGGATTATCAACCTGTTGGACAGTTTTACACTGTTAATGTTGACATGGAAGAACCTTATAATGTTTATGGCGGCTTACAAGATAACGGCACATTGAAAGGTTCCAGTAAAACAGACTGGAAAGATGGTGAATCATGGACACGTCTGTTTGGTGGTGACGGAATGTATGTTAGCACTGATGACAAAACAACTTATGTCGGATTTCAATTCGGCAACTATTTCAAACTTGGAGAAGGAAAACCTAAATCCATCAAACCTCCTAATTATTTGAATGAATCTCCTTTGCGTTACAACTGGAATACTCCAGTCGTTTTATCTCCGCATAATAAAGAAATTATCTATTATGGAGCCAACAAACTCTATCGAAGCATGGATAAAGGTGAAACTTACAAGGCTATTAGCAAAGACTTAACTCAATCACTCAAGTATGGCGATGTGCCTTATGCAACAATCACTTCAATTTCTGAATCACCCTTGGAGTTTGGCAGAATCATTGTCGGAACAGATGATGGTTTGGTTTGGGTCACTTCCGATGGTGGAAATAACTGGAAGAATGTGACGAAGAAACTCCCTCAAAAACTATGGGTTTCCAGGGTGGTTGCTTCAGAACATGATAAAAACCAGTTGTGGCTCACTTTAAATAATTATCGAAATGATGATATTCAGAGCTATGTTTACTATTCCACCAATTTTGGAAAGTCATGGAAAGATATTTCCAACAACCTCCCTAATTCAGCCGTCAACGTGATTAAAGAAGATCCAAAAACTAAAGGTTTGGTTTATGCAGGTACTGACAGAGGAGTTTATTATTCATTGAATTATGGACAAAAGTGGCAAACTTTGGGCGATGAATTTCCAACTGTTCCGGTACACGATTTAATTGTTCACCCCAGAGATAATGAATTGGTTGTTGCTACTCATGGAAGAAGTGTTTGGGTGACTGATGTTTCTTTCATTCAGGAATATGAATCCTACAAAGATAAAGAATTGCATATTATTAAACCTGAGGAGATTACATTTTCTGCTTCTTGGAGTTCTGCTCCATCAAGATGGTATAACGACGGCGAACCGGATCAGGCATCATTCAAAATCTGGTCAAACTCGGAACAATCAGTTCATGTCGAAATTCAGGATGAAAATGAACAGGCTATCTATACCAATCAAGCTCATTTGCATAAGGGGCTCAATTTAATCACATGGGATTACAAACTCAATCAAGAGTTAGCTCTTGTAGCTGAGGAGTTCAAAAACAAAGACAAAGAACAACCTTTGAATAAATCATTAACACCAATTAGCGAAGCACTCAGACTTGGACATGGTGCTTACATTCCAAAAGGAAAATATAAACTTATCGTTGGTGGATCTGAATCTAATGCCGAAACTGAGCTTATAGTTAAATGATTAAACTAACAAAATTTGTCAGCAGTTCCTATGAAATTTTTAATGATTATAAATAATTTTGAAATTATATTAGAATTTGCTAATTTAATACTTGCTAATATAAATAAAACATGATTAGATAGAACCATGATTTCGCAAGAGTCATGTTTTAGCTTATTCTTCCCCCCTTTGAATAAGCTGGAAAATTGGTTTTCCCCAATCAATTTTTATGTATTTTTGTACCCGGTAATTTACTTACCGGGTTTTTTTTGCATAAAAAAACACCTCTAAAAAAGAGGTGCTTCTTTCGATATTGTGTTTCATTTCTATTGAGCAAAATACCCGACAGCAGTAAGAATTACTGTATATGGAAGCGCCATTGTTACCATTCTTACATAACCCAACCTAATTACAGGTGCTAAAGCAGACGTCAGCAAGAATAAGAAAGCAGCTTGTCCGTTAGGAGTGGCAACTGAAGGAATATTTGTTCCTGTATTTATAGCAACAGCCAAAGTATCAAAATGCTCTCTGGTAATTGCACCGGAGTCAAATGCAGCTTTCACCTCATTAATATAAACGGTTGCAACAAAAACATTATCACTAATTGCTGATAAGATACCATTGGCGAGGAAAAACGCTTTCGGTTGTTGTTCAAATGGCATTGCCAAAACCCAATCAATCACGGGTTTGAACAAATGCAAGTCATGTATCATTCCAACAACAACAAAAAAGATAACGAGTAGCGATACGAAAGGCAAAGACTCTTCAAATGCCTTACCAATTTGGTGTTCATCAGTAATACCAGTTAAAGATGTCACCAGAACCAAAAGACTCAAACCTATCAAACCGACTTCCATCACATGGAAAGCCAAACCAAGAATTAGTAATACTCCACTGATTCCCTGAATAACCAATCCGTACTTATCTTTAGCTGTTCTTTTTTCATCTTCTTCATTCAAATAATTCTTCAGAATTTCACGAACCCCCGTATCCAGTTTCGCTCCAAACCCAAATGTTTTAGTTAACTCAACAATCACTAGAGTAAAGATACCGGCAATAAATACAGGTACTGTGACATGTGACATATTGACTGCAAAAGTAACAAAGTTCCAACCTAATTTTTCTGCAATTAACAAATTCTGTGGCTCACCAACTGTGGTGCAAACACCACCCAAAGCTGTTCCCACCGCACCGTGCATCACCAATGAACGAATAAATGCACGGAACTCAGCAAGAGTATCTCCCCCTAATTGTTGTCGATCATATTCATCGTTGTGGTCGTAATCCACATGAATGCTGGAGTGAACTCTTTCATAAACCCCATACAGTGCTACAAATACAGTAATTAACACCGCTGTTACAGTCAAAGCATCGAGAAATGCTGATAAAAATGCCGCTGAGAAGGAAAAAATCAATGACAATACCAACTTATTTTTTACTTTGAGCAATATTTTTCCGAAAATGAAAATTAGCAGCGGTTTCATAAAATATATAAAACTCACCATAAATACTAATAATAGTATCACTTTTAGATTCGCCTCTATTTCATGCCAAACTGTCTCAGGACTAGTCAGACCCAGTAACAAGATAGCTAACCCCAGCAAACCTCCGGATTGCAACGGATAGCATTTCAAAGCTAACGCTAAAGTCATAATGAACATGGCAATAAAAGCCCAACCCATTACGGTTTTTCCTAATGCCAGAGTTAGTGGATAGCACAACACCAAA
>Ga0209203_1000711_pt1 | contig 27215 bp, 22 predicted proteins | sample AD_UKC109_MetaG_FD_184423 | JGI IMG/M metagenome (GOLD analysis project Ga0209203, IMG submission 184423) | Active sludge microbial communities of municipal wastewater-treating anaerobic digesters from Hong Kong - AD_UKC109_MetaG (SPAdes)... | ecosystem: Engineered > Bioreactor > Anaerobic >... | reverse complement strand
TGGAGATAGGTGTGCACACAGATAATCAGGGGACGCCCGGGGCTCTTCAGAGCCTGTCTCAAACCCGCGCCCAGGTCATTGTCAATTACCTGATCAACAGAGGTGTTGCTGCGAGCCGGCTGGTTCCTCGCGGATACGGCAGCACTAGGCCCGTAGCATCGAACGCCACCTGGCTAGACCGGAGGCTGAACAGGAGGGTGGAGTTTGGTGTTATCAGGTAAGTGGCGCTTTGTATCTTAAGGGCGTGGAGTCTTTTTTAAGATGCCACTTTTATAATATTCTGTTTAAATCCTAATTTTCATAGCTGATGAAGTATACACTGACGGCAATACTATTTTTGATTTATTCTGCAATTCTTTTTCCTCAAACAGTTCTTGTAATTGAAGGTCAGGAGATTGTGGATAATGAGACAGGCGTATCAAATGGATATAATATACCCAGAAACCAGGTTACTGCGCTTACCTTTCGAAATAACACGATGACCTCAGTTAACTCAGCGGGTTATATTTTACAGGCAGGCGACGAGACGCCAGGTCTCAACAACAATCATCTTGATGGAGCAGTGATCACGGGCAACAGGCTCACATGGAACGGTTCTGATGAGAACAGCTGGACCCATGCTCTTTTTACAGGGTACAACCTTGGTGTTATTATCAAGTATAATTATCTCCACAACACTCCAAACGGTATTCAGCGGAAATCTGACGGAATGACTGATGTAACAGGTGTGGTGGCTTATAATATCATAAAAAATCCCAGGGTAGGGATAGTCGTAAAGGGGATGAACGGAGTGCGGATTTTCAATAATACCCTGTATACAGATAAGACTACTGAGCAGACCGGGAGGGGATTGATTGATGTTCACTCTAATCTCGATAACGGATTGAATGCACCGTCGACCGGGACAAAGATTTTCAACAATATATTTTACACAAAGAATAATACCTATTGCATTAATGTGATGGACCAGGAAAGCCTGGTCGGATTTCAGTCGGATTATAATGTATTCTACAATGAGTCAGGTTCTCCAAGGTTCAATGCCGGAGGATCGCCAAAAACATTTGCAGAATGGCAGGCTCTGGGATATGATGTTCATTCTGTTGTCATAAGCCCGAATTTTAACAATTTTACTGACTTTGTGCCTGCTTCAAGGCTTGACTACGGGGCTGACCTGGGCAGTGATTTTGCAGAAGGGTTGGCCACCGATGCGGTCTGGGGAAATGTTTCTCCCCGAACCGTAAGGCAGAATGGTATTTGGCAGGCAGGAGCAAGAGTATATGGGGCACCTACTAATGATACGGTTGAGCTGCCTCGGAATGTAACCGTAATTTACCCTAATCCTTCCTATGGTTCTTTATACGTTTTAATGACAGATACGGAACACGCTTATGATTTTATAAAAATTTATGATTCGCATGGGAGGGTTATATATGCTGATCATCTGGGATTCGCAAGGATAAATCCAATCACCCTTCCGGATAATGTCGTTACAGGGATTTATACTGTGACATTGGAGTCAAGCGGACTTGCTCCATTCAGTCGTAGAATCGTAATAATTAACTGATTCAGGCTATCTTTTAATAAGCTTTTGAGTCGAGAGGATTCTATCTGCCGAAATCATAATGATATATATGCCTGGAACGAGGTAAGAAAGATCATAATGTTTAAGGTATTGATCATTAGAAATTTCTTCGCGCAAAACAACATTTCCGTTCTGATTCACAACTGATACCATGATTTGATCATACCCCTCCTGAGAAGTGAAGTCAAGCGCAAAATTACCGTCATTTGGATTAGGATAAATATTCATCACTCCCTTAGGTAGTTCTGGTGATGTAACATGGAATTCCAGGGTTGATGAAGTGGCGGATGCTTTAAGGTTATCTGTAGCCACAGCATGAAGCGAATAGGATCCCTCCTTCAGATCTTTCAGAGTATAAATAAAAGGGGCGCTGGTCCTCTCTCCAAGTTTTTCGCTACCGTTGAAGAGTGCAACTGACTGGATTGTCCCGTCCGAGTCTGTAGCTGTAACCTCGATTTCAACTGTTGCAGGTGAAGTAAATGAGCTGCCTTTGACAGGAGAAGCGATAGAGATTACGGGAGGCTTATTTTGAGGTACAGGAGTTGGTGTAGGAGTCGGTGCAGGTGTAGGTGATGGTGCAGGCGCCGGAGCTGCGCAGTTATTTTTGACAGACTGTGAGGTGTAGGAGGCCGCCTGGGCTCCTTCAGTTGATTGCAGGGGATTGGATGAAGGCTTATTATAGGTTACGGCAATAACATCACCATAATTAATCCGACTGGAAATTGTCAGAGACAGTTTGTTGCCAGAGACAGTGACAGAATTCACCGTTCTAACAGTACCGTTAACACTGACTGTAAAAGACGAAGCAGCAGGTATTACGGAGGCAAGGTCGATGCTATAACTGATCACAATGACTGATGGCGAACTATCTTCCACTGTGGCGCTTGTGATAACAGGTACTTGCGGTGCGTATGGGTTTGGGTCAGGCATAAGGATTACAGAAGTATACGGCAGCAGGGTAACAGATCCTGTATATTTCTTCCCGGTCACATCAACCATTGGCTGGTTCAGGGTGATGACCTTATTCGAGGTTGACGGGTTGTAATAGAAATCAATTTTTGAAGTATCACTGACGGTAACAGCTGATTTCTTGGAGTTCTTATCCTGGTTGGTGAATGATTGCCAGCCTGCTAGGGTCCGATATTTATATGCTGTTGATGGCGAGTATGTGTAAATAATATCATCGTCATCAATTGGTCTGGCATAATAATTATTGTCTGCTGTGCCAAAAAGTGAAATGTCATCTGAAGTACTGGTAAACTTCAATGCTAATTGCGAAAGCCCTTTGGCAACAAATATATTTTTTAACATGGTATTGCTTCTGATGTAGCTTCCTGACGAATTTTGGAAGAACATGGCGTTAGCGTTATTGAACGCGGTATTATTTTCCAGCCTGTTGCTGTGGGCTCGGTGAATCATGTATCCGCTTTCCGCACAATTTGCCACGGTATTATTTGTCACAATTACATTGGTTGAATTCACATCCAGGTATATTCCTCGGGCGATCGGACGATCCGGGTAGGGCGTCCCTGCCATATTGCCAATCACGTTTGTTATAATATTTCCGTCGATTTTCCTGGAAATACCTTCTGCAGCCACATAAATTGCGCCTCCGTCATTCAAGGTTAGCAAAATACTATCAAGATAGTTATTCTGGATTGTAATAATATCAGCAGTTGAAGAAAGCTTTATTCCAGAGTACCCTATTCCACGGATCAGATTGTTTTTTATGAGGCAATCATTGTTATTGATTGCAATCCCATTGGAAAGGTTGCCGCTGAAGGCTTGTCCTGCCAAAAGGCCGATATGTTTGATCTCATTGTTTGTGATAATGTGCTGACTTCCTACCGTTATGATTGCAGTCTGATTGCAATTACTTATACTGTTATTCATGACAGACCCGGAACTTCCCCACAACTGAATCCCATCAATCCCCGAAAAGCTTAGAGATGAGTTTTTTATAGAAAAGTAATCACTTACTGAGTTAATACTTGTTATAAGACAAGTAATCGCTCCTCGCACTGATACATTATCGATAATTATGAAATCACCTCCCTTGTTTTCCACTACCGTATTCAGTACAGCGATTTCAACTTTTTTTGTTGATGGGTTTGATGTGCCGAAATAGACATAAATCTTGCCTCCTTTCAGGTCATGGTACCATTCTCCAAATACGGATAAAGTTCTAAGATCATTCTGAATAAAATATCCATGTTTTGCAATGGCATTTTGCGTGGTACCCAGGGAAGTATAGGTTAGTCTGTCACCTGTATGATCATCGATTCTGCATCTGTCAATAGACCAGTCATTCTTTCTGATCGCAACTTCCGCTCCAGTCCAGTCTGGGGAAGAATTGAGTTCAATATCGGTGATGGAGGTATTGACATTTGCAGACTCAAAGATGTTATAATTTTGATCAGGCCACCTGCCCATGGCATATTGTACTCCGTCAATCACAACCATATTAGTCAGTGCCTCTGCCACCAAAGGAGAGGAATAGATGCCATTACCTTCACTTGTCCAGGTTGTGATAGTCTTAAATCCTGTAATGACTGGTCTGTCACCTGAGCCATAAGCCCCGATTGTGACTGGAGAACTAGCCGTTCCGGATTTCGTAATTTTTATTGTACCATGGAATATATCACCTCTTTTGAACAAAATCCGGTCACCAGGCTTGAATTCGGAAAGTGCAGCGTTGGCTCTGGCAATTGTTGCCCATGATAATCCTTCTGAAGTTCCTGAATTTAAGTCATTCCCAGCATTACTTACAAAATAATCTGTAGCCACTAGTAATGGGCTCATTGTCATAAAGAAGAACAAGAAGAGTATCCTCATAAAAGAAATTTCAATTGACGAATCCTTTGTTTTATTTGACCAACGTACATGTTTTTACGACGAATGTCTCTTTTTGTTCCATAAAGGCAAATAAAAGAGCGTTGTGAAAATAGGAAGAAAATTAATACAAGAGCACACGATTAGTCACAATTTGCAGTTAGAGTAATATACTCCCGGATTAAACAGATGAATTTTCTAGATATTGACGCTGTCAAATTTTTCACGCGACTCATCACCAATGGTCATGAAAGGAGCGTAAGGGCAAAGAAAAACATTATAAGCTCCCTTGTTATCAAAGGTGTAAGCATTGCCATCAGTTTTGTTTCATTACCTATCACACTGAATTATGTTGATACTTCGACATATGGTGTTTGGCTGACTTTGAGCTCAGTTGTCGCGTGGTTTGCATTCTTCGATATAGGACTGACTCAGGGGTTTAGAAATAAATTTGCCGAGGCACGGGCTAATGGTGATGACATGCTCGCCAAAATATATGTAAGCACGACCTACGCATTGCTTGGCTTCATTTTTATAGGTGTCTGGATTGTATTCCTTTTCGTCAATCACTATTTGGATTGGAGTCGGATTTTAAATGTATCAAACACATTACGACCAGATGTTACTAATTTGGCTGTAATCGTATTTACATATTTCTGTTTCACCTTTATTTTTAAAGTAATAACAACCGTTCTTCTCGCAGATCAGCAACCCGCTAAGTCCTCATTGATAGACCTGCTAGGACAGATAATCGCACTGTTTATTATTATTGTCCTCACAAAAACAACCGAGGGCTCACTGGTGAAACTGGGAATAGCACTCTGTGCTTCTCCTTTGCTTGTACTTGTTTCAGCCAATATAATATTGTTTAAAGGAAGATATAAGAAATATAGCCCGACAATTACAACAGTCAGGCTTAGCTATGTTAAGCATCTTTTCAACCTTGGGGTCATGTTTTTTGTCATTCAGTTGGCTGCTATAATTCAATATCAAACAGCGAATATAATTATTGCCAGAAATTTCAGTACAGCTGATGTGACTGCCTACAATATTGTATACAGGTATTTCGGGATTCCGTACATGTTCTACATTATTTTCCTGACACCGTTCTGGTCTGCCTCGACTGAAGCTTTTCAGAAACAGGATTTTCAGTGGATCCGAAACGGGATGAAAAAATATTCACAGTTAGACCTGTTGATTTCGTTTGGTTGCGTGATAATGCTCATATTTGCCGGCCCCTTTTATAAATTGTGGCTGGGCGAGGACAAGGTATCCATACCGTTCATATTATCTCTCTGGGGGTGCATATACTATATAGTTATGATGTATGGGGCAAAGTATGTCTATTTTCTGAACGGCATTAGTGCACTAAGAATTCAGTTTATTGCGAGTATAATAAGCCCTGTTCTATACATAGCAATGGTGATGATACTGATTAAATGGTTTGAAGCAGGCGTTCATTCGCTTTATATTTGCTCGGTTATTGCAAATTTTAATGGCTTCATAATCGCCCCGATTCAGTATTATATGATTATGAAGAGAGGAAAGAAGGGAATATGGATCAGTTAGCAGATATAGTTATGCAAATTTCAAATCAGAATAAGCGTTAAAGAGGTAACAATAAGTCATGGTAAAAACGGGAACCTCATCTGAACAGACCAGAATATTGTATCTGGATGCCCTGAGAGGCTTAATGTTGGTAATCATGACCTTTGACCACATTGGAGGGCCAATTAAAAACATTACCTTTCAGCCGTTGGGATTTGTGTCAGCTGCAGCTGGATTTATATATCTTTCAGGTTTTGTTTATGGAATAGTGTATACAAGAAAACTTCTGGAATCCGACTTTAAGACCCTCCGGACCAAGTCGCAAAAACGAGCAGCGGTTATATATCTGTATCACATTTTAATGATGTTCGTTATTGTAGTGCCATATTTGATTGGTCTCTATGAAGCTGAAGAACTGGCAGCATTCAGGGAACGACCTATCCGATCCTTTCTTCTGTATGCAGTATTTTTGTATCAACCATACAATATGGATATCCTTCCAATGTATGTATTATTTATCCTTGCCGGGCCATATATCCTCAGGGCTTTGAATGCCGGCAAATGGAAGATTATGTTGACCTTCAGCGTGCTGTTATGGTTTGTCAATCAGGCACCCATACTTCAGTATACGAGATACGATGGCGGCGGAGGGATGATTGATCTGGGTTATTTTAACATATTCTGTTGGCAGATACTGTTTTTTGCGGGTATTTTCTTTGGTTATGCGAAAGTCACCGGAAAATTCAGATTGCCTGTTCAAAAATGGATAACAGTTTCAGTTTTGTTATGCGCAGTTTTATGTCTTTTAGTCAGGCATTCTTCTGCTGAAAGCAAATTGTATACAATATTTTCCTTCTTTTCGGATCGCAGTAGCATAGGGCTTGTTAGATTAGTTAACTTTTTACTTATAGCTTATCTTGTTTATGTAATTACACATTATCGTGCTGGCTTTTTGCGATCAGGTTGGCTGTCTTTATTGGGTCAGCATTCACTTCAGGTTTTCGTCTACAGTATTTGCCTGGTGTACTTTTTTCAACCTGACAAATATCTGGATGGACAGATGGATATTTGGATTTTTATAGTTATAGACCTCTTTTTGGTTGCTACCTTAACTTTACCGGCAGTCTTTCATCAGGATGCCCGTAATAGGTTTCCGGGATTCAGGCGGACCGGTTTATAGCGAAAGTTAGTGCAAAGTAGTACGGCTGAAAGTTGATTTCAGGATGCAAATGTTAAGCAAAAAGCAGTTAATACTTGGGAGTCTTTCATTGGCTCTTTTGTTCCATTTCGTTTTCTATTTCAATGAATATGGACCGGGTCTTGGGATTCTGAAGAATACGGTCATATACCTTTTTGCTTTCGGCTCAATCGCCTTGATACTTTTTGTTTATTTGGCCACCCAATGGAGGTGTGATCTAAAAGGGAAATCTGTCTTGTGGTTATTTGAGTTATTATTTATCTGGATAATAATCTGTTTTGTTAGGAGTCTTTTGGAGATAAGATCTTTGGAGGAACTTAAAAGATATTTCCTCAGTAATTACATGGCAATTTCCTTATTCCCGGTCCTGTTTTTTATCGTAGGAATCAACGCAAAATATTTCTATTCGGTCAACCGCATTATTTTCATTTATACGGCATTGGCAGTGTTAATATCGCTGCCATTTATTAACTTATTTGAATTGATGTTATTTCTGACATACCCTGTCTTCTTTGTGATAATCACGTACCCACTACGTTCATCTTATGGTAAGCTGCTGTTAGTTTTGTTCTCTGTCCTTATAGTCATATTTTCTCTGACCAACAGGGCCGGAATTTTAAGGATACTGCTTAGTTTTTCAGCTGTCATTGCCTTTTATTTGCTGACCTATGCCAAACTAAGCAGGAAATGGATAAATGTTCTGGTTTTCTGCATCCTGATGGTTCCGGTAATATCACTCTATATGGGAGTAAAGGGGCAGAGTGTGTTTCAATTGGCATTAGGAGAAAATGCGAGAAGCTACAGTCAGCTTGACCCCTATGCTGATACAAGGACTTTTTTATACTTTGAAGTTTTTCAGGATCTCAAAATGAACAATGCATTTTTGTTTGGAAAGGGAATGAATGCCGGATACTATTCCGCGGCTTTCCAGACCTATCAGAGGCCAATAGTTGAGGTATGCTTTCTCCAGGTTTTATTAAAAACAGGCATTGTCGGGTTTCTGCTATATATTTCAATAATTATCTCTGCAATCTTTAAGGCATTGAGTAAATCAAAGAGTAATTATTTAAAGTCTCTTGGACTGTTATTAGTGGGTTACACAATCATGATCTTTATTGAAAATCAGATTGCATATAACTTGTTAAATGTGCTAATCTGGGTGGTTATTGGCATGTGTCATTCAGAAGAGTTGAGAAGATTAACTGATAAGGAGATCAGGTCACTTTTCAGAATGCCTTACAGTGAATTTGCACAAAAGAGAAATGACTAAATGCTAGATATCCTAAATGCGTTAATGAAAAAATTTCCGATATGAATATACTTTGGATCACAAACATCCCTTTCCCTTCATCAAGCAAACTGCTTGGTCAACAAGTTGAAATAGGTGGAGGTTGGATGCATGCATTGGCGATGCAGTTAATTGATACCAATAGGTTTAGCCTTGCAGTGGCTACTACTTATTTGGGCACTAGCTTGCAGACTCACTATGATGACAATATTACATATTACATTTTACCTAGGAAGAAGGATTCAAAGAAATATGATCAGTCTCTGGAGACATACTGGATTAAGGTTGTTGAGGAGTTTAATCCGGATATTATCCACATTCACGGGACTGAATATGCTCATGGTCTGGCATGTATGATTGCTTGCCCAACTCGAAAATATGTCATATCCATTCAAGGAATGGTTAGTGTTTATAGTGAATATCATTTTGCCGGTATAAAACCTCTGGAACTACTTAAGTATTCTACTCTAAATGACTTAAAAAGAATGGATACGATTCTGCACAGAAAAAGTGAGATGGTTCAACGTGGCAATTTTGAGATTGAGTACCTCAAGCGCACAAAACATATTATTGGCCGTACCAGTTGGGATTATTCACACACACAAACCATAAATCCGAACTCCCGTTATCACTTTTGCAACGAAGTTCTGCGCAAGAGTTTTTATACTTTCGATAAATGGAAGTTTGATGAAAAGATCAGTCATTCAATATTCATGAGTCAGGCGAATTCACAACGTCAGGGATTACATCAGGTTCTTAAAGCCTTATCAATTGTCAAGAAATTTTTCCCAGATGTAAAACTACGAGTAGCTGGTCTAGACATTTCAGGTGGCACGAAATGGGTACATAGGATAAGCTGCTATGGTCATTACATAAGATCCTTGATACAATCCCTTAATCTTAGTGACCATGTGGCATTCTTAGGTGGTCTGAATGAGGAAAAAATGGCAGAGGAATTCAAGAAAGCGCACATTTTTATTTGCGCTTCAGTTGTTGAAAATAGTCCTAATTCACTTGGAGAAGCTCAGATTCTGGGGACTCCTTGCATAGCTTCTTTTGTTGGAGGAGTCCCGGACATGGTAATTGATCGGGAGACAGGATTATTATATAGATTTGAGGAGTACAAAATGCTGGCATATAAAATTATTGAAATTTTTAATGATAATAATTTGGCACAAAATCTATCGGCAATGGGTCAGATAGCTGCATCCAAAAGACACAATAGAGTAGACATTGTAACCAGAATGCAAGAAATTTATTCATCTATAATCGATTAAAAGCGCATTTTCAACACAACTACTAATAAGATTTCAGTCTTAGAAAGCTTCATAAGTTGCTTATTGAGTCATGAGTAAAATGCCTCGGATACTTATTTTTGGGCAATCCTTCAGTGAGTCGTCTGGAGGAGGGATTACTCTCACAAATTTATTCAAGGGCTGGCCAAAAGATAGTTTAGCTTCAACTTTTATTGCATGGGAAAACTCATCTTTTGATACTAATATTTGCGATAATTATTACGTAATTGGAAGTGCGGAACATAGATGGATGTTCCCATTGAACTTAATGAAAAAACCATTCCCTGATTCTGGTCCCATTTCGATCAAAGTGGAACCAGGGAATCACTTTAACCCACATAAACCTTTCTTCCGGGGAGCAATATCTAATATTATTAATCCTATACTTAGATGGATGGGATTTTACCATTTGGCATCTAATGTTAGCCTCTCTGGGCCTCTGAAAACATGGATTAGGATTTTCAATCCAGAACTGTTATATCTACAGGTTTCAACACTTGAAGGGATAGACTTTGCCTGTCAGCTTATTGAATTCTGTTCTGTTCCAACGGTTCTACACATGATGGATGACTGGCTGTCAACACTTGGGAGGAATTTCTTATTATTGAATTATTGGAATAAAAGAGTAAACAGACAATTTTTAGGCCTCCTTAAAAGGATTGACCTCTGTCTGGCTATCAGTGATGCAATGGCCATTGAATATGAAAAAAGATATGGACGGAGGTTCGTTGCTTTCCATAATCCGGTTGAGATAGGTGATATAACTACAAAAGATGCAATAGCCTCAGAGTCAGATATCTTATCGTTTAGGGTTTTATATGTGGGAAGAATTGGGACAGCAAACAGGCAAAGTATAATTTCATTTGCAAAGGCAATTTCTGGAAGAAATAGTAATGGGAAGGAGATAAAATTTGATCTCTTTTCTAAGGATTTTAATGAACGATCTCTTAGATGCATAAAAAAGTTGAAGGCAGTCCGTCTCAATAAGCCTGTCTCACACGATCACATACCTGCACTATTATCTGAATATGATCTGCTTTTACTTCCACTCGACTTTACAGCCAATGGAATAAGATTCTCAAAACTCTCGATGCCATCTAAAGCTGCAGAGTATATGGCTTCAGGAACTCCAATTTTAGTACTTGCACCTAGGGTAACTGCAATTTTAAGGTTTTTCATCGAAAATGATTGTGGTTTTACCATTACACGCTGCAGCCCTTCAAATATTCGATCGACAATGGATTATATTGTAGAGAACAAAGAATTGAGAAAACAGCTAAGTAAGAATGCAATTAATATCGCGAAGGAAAAATTTGAAGCAGGAATAGTCAGAACCAGATTTCAGGATTCGTTGGTTCAGCTTTTGATAAAATAAATCTTTCATGAATAAAGAGGCATTAATTCCATCATTTGGTCTTTCTCATGAGCTTGAGCTTAAATTCAAGGTGTTCCGAACTTATGGATGTGCATTGGATCATAATGCCGTAATTCTTGATTTTGGATGTGGGAGTGGCAGGTGGGTGCAGGAATTGCGTCATAACGGGTTTCAGGCATTTGGTTGCGGCACTCGATATGATAACGAACTGGGAGTAAATACAGAAGAAATGATAGCCAAGGGACTGATCCGCATACTTGACCTTGACAATTACTCTCTTCCTTTCAGTGATAACACATTTGATTTTATATTCAGTGATAATGTGTTCGAACATGTGCAGAACTATGACCAGACAAACGCAGAAATTGCCAGGGTGCTCAAACCTGGCGGATTATGCCTTCACATCTTTCTATCGAGATGGCGGCCTGTTGAATCTCATGTGTTTGTACCGTTTGCATCTGTATTTCAAAACTATACCTGGCAATACCTATGGTCATTCTTGGGCGTTCATAATGAGTGGAAAGATTGCCGCTCACCAAAGCAAAGGGCAAAACGATTCAGTGAATACCTGCATAATGAGACAAATTACCTTTCCAGGAAAAATCTCAGGAGCGAATTCATGGAATACTTTAAACAAATGAAATTTATCGAGAACACGTTCCTTAAGTATTCCCGGAGGGGGAAACTAATCCACCGGATGACAACACTTTTACCTTTTTTGGCATGGATGTACAGCACCTTCAGATCAAGAGTTATTCTTCTCGGAAGTCCGGTAAAGTTACAAAGCGTCTGACTGGATGCGAGTCAGACCCCCTGCGTACTACTTCTATAGATGTGTATTTGAAAACAAATAATGCAAAAAACCTCCATTTTGAATTCACCCAAGATTAGAATAGAAATAATTCTGGATTCGACCTTAGTAGAAAAGTGGATATTCAAAATCCTTGAACAATTGATGAGGACTGATTTTGTTGTAATTTCTTATGCAATTAATTCGGGAAATGTCAATGGTGACTCTGGAAACAAAATCTCTCCCATATTCCGGTTTCATCAACTCTTGGACTCATGGTTGTACAAAGGCAGATTTGATTATAATAAACTGATAGATTGTACTGACTTAATTAAGGGATCCAGGATGATCGATGGTGATAAGTCAAAAAATCCGGACAGAACTGATAAATATGGCCATGGAATTACAAGACAAATTATTCCTGAGCAAGATCTATTAATAAATTTTACCTGTGACAACGTTCCACAGGAACTGCTTATAAACACAAAATATGGTGTCCTGTCTTTTAATATTGAGGGTCAAAGATATCCTGTAAATCAGGAAGCTGCGTATGGCAGCCTTGTTGCATGCAAACCTGAAATAGAATGCCAGGTAACCTTATCGACTCAGGGATTACCTGAACAAGTGATTTGCGGCTCTTCGGTATCGACCTTTTCCAATTCCATTCACATAAATCGCGACAGAGTATTAGGCCTTGCCGAACTTCTGATCCCCAGGGCTGTGGAACATTTCTGCCTGATAAGTCGTGATGCAACGCCAGGTAACGACAATGCTGGATTGCCAAATGCTTCACCTGTAAAGTGGGAATTTGGCTCCACATCATCTTTTATGGCTCTAATTAACCTCTTCAGGATTCAATTCCGGTCTTTGAAGAAGAGATTACTTTACCTGGATAATGAAAATTGGTTCTTACTATATAAATGGAATGATAAAGAAGAGGCACTCCTCGGTGATTATAGTAACTTCCTGAAACTCGAAGCTCCAAAAGGGTATTATTGGGCGGATCCCTTTACTGTTATAGAAGAAGGAAAATGTTACTTGTTTGTTGAAGAATATTCATATTTGGCCGGGAGGGGACATCTGGTTGTAATGGAACAAAACCTTTCCGGGAATTTTGATAAATCAAAGGTGATATTGAAGAAACCATATCATTTATCATACCCCTTTATTTTCAAACATGCAGGGGAATATTACATGATTCCGGAAACCAAAACAGAGAAAGCAATTCAGATTTATAGGTGTTCAGATTTCCCTGATAAATGGGAATTTGTAACCAATCTGATGGAAAATGTTGCAGCTGCAGATTCGACAGTGTTCTTCCACAATAATAAGTGGTGGCTATTCACTTCAATAGATAAGTTGAAAAATCAGGCAATAAATTTTGGTGAATTATTTCTGTTCTACAAAGACGATTTATTTTCTGGTAATTGGACAAGCCACCCACAGAATCCCATTGTTACTGCCATCAGTCAATCCAGGCCTGCAGGGCGAATCTTTGAGAAAGATGGCAAAATATTCCGTCCGTCACAGGATTGCTCGGGTGGTTATGGTAAGGCTGTAAACCTGAATCAGATAACCAGATTGACGGAAACCGAGTATGAGGAGAAGAATATAAAAAGAATTGCGCCGGACTGGGACCGTAAATTAGTCGGGATGCACACATTTAACTACACAAATGGATTTTATATACTTGACGCCTGTAGGCTCAGAAAACGGTTTGGCAGGTAAAAATACTCGGGTTGTACGTTAATTAATTGATATGGCAACTAAAGTGGTAAGCCGAAAGACGCTAAGTAAGATAGTCATAGTTACCTCAGAAGCCTTTCCATATGGTATGGCTGGTACCAACAGGATTATTAGTTTGGCAAAAGGATTTATATCCAATGGCGTTCAGGCCGAAGTGATTTCATTTTATAAGTATGGAGTTCCTGGTCTTGGCACACCTGATCCAACACATGGATGTTTCGAGGAAATTAAATTCAGAAATGTTTTCAATTCTCCGAATAAGAGTCCCTATCTTATAGTACGACAGATTCACGAATTGGTGAAGCCATACCTTGTTCTTCTGGCTGGTATAAAATCAATAGGCAAGAGGAATGTAGTTATATATTATGCAGAAAAAACATGGCCTGCGATAGCTCTTAAAATGCTCTCCATGGTCAGAAAGACAGTATTGTTAAGAGAAGAGACTGAACATCCTGGGATACGGACTATTAATAAAGGAAGAATTGGGAGATCACTTTACATCAAGGTACATTATAGACTATTTGATGGTTTGCTGGTAATCACGCAGAATCTTGCAGATTATTTTAAGGTAACATTGAATTATAGGAAGCCCATTTTACTCGTACCAATGTTGGTGGATATTGACAGGTTTCATAAAATAGGCGAAGAAGAATCTCAATCCATCGTTTTTTCTGGTGAACTTGATGATAGGAAGGAGGGAGTAACAGTGCTTATCCGGGCTTTCTCACTCATAACCAATAAATACCCGGAACTAAGACTTGATTTGTTTGGTACTGCTCCGGAAAAGTCAGAGGAATCTCAGTTTTATCAGCTTGTAGAAACCCTTGACTTAAAGGAAAGGGTTACTTTTCATGGCTATAAAAACCGTACTTTTATGACTGAGGCACTAGGCAAAGCAAGACTGTTTGTGTTCTCGCGCCCACCAAGCCTCCAAGCAGAATTTGGATTTTCAACAAAACTCGGAGAGTATCTTGCTACTGGCAAACCTGTAATTGTATCTCAAGTTGGAGAAATAGGCAAGTATCTGACGGATGGTAAGGATGCATATTTATGCAACCCTGTACCAGAGGCGATTGCGGAAAAGATAGTTAAGATACAAGAGGATTATAATGTGGCATTGACAATTGGGAGGGAAGGTAGAAATACTTCTCTGAAACACTTCAATAACATCCTTGAGACAAAGAGAATAATAGAGTTCATGGAGACGTTAACAGAATAGAAACGTACTTCCTGATCAACCAGTATGATCCCAAGCATATCTTAAGATGAGAATTCTGTTTTTCATTGAATCCCTGCGGAGTGGCGGTAAGGAACGAAGATTACTTGAACTTATAAAGTATCTGAACGAGCAGCATGGATTTAAGATGATTCTCGTCCTGACTGAAGATGAGATACATTATAAGTATGCTTATAACCTGGTTAACGATATAAGAATCCTGAAAAGAAAGTACCTGAAAAAAGACCCGACAATATTTTTCAGGTTCTATAACCTTTGTAAAGAATTCAAACCAGATATAATCCATACGTGGGGCAGCATGCTGGCATTTTATGCACTTCCCGCTTCTTTATTGATGAAGGTACCGCATATTAACGGCCACATTGCTGACTCTCCGGTTAATCTCAGGAGGTCAGGATTTCACTATGCAGTTACAAAATTAGGCTTCAGATTTTCGGATGTAATTCTTAGCAATTCATATGCAGGTCTTGATAGCTATAATGTTAAAGGAGGTAAGTGCATGGTTATTTATAACGGTGTGGACCTTAAAAGATTTGAGCACCTGGAAGAAAGAGAAGATGTAAGGGCAAAATACGGCATAATAACACAATATGCGGTTATTATGGTCGCTTCCTTTACCAGGGTCAAAAAGTACGACCAATTCCTGGATATCGCAGAGGTGATAGGCCATTTGAGAACGGATATTACTTTTATAGGGGTTGGTGATACAGATGCTGACAGGCAGGAGTTTGAGCGGATTCGAAACAGGGCATCTAACCTTGGCAATACACTGATTCTCGCAAAAATTGAGAAGGTCGAGGACTTAATTGGCGCTTGTGACATAGGAGCTCTCTTTACTCAAAGCGAGGGTATCTCCAATTCTATTCTTGAATGTATGGCTTGCGGGCTACCAGTCATCGCTACAGACGCAGGTGGAACGCGTGAGATAATAGTTGACAGGGTAAACGGATTCCTTATTACAAATGAAAGCAATGATCAGATTGCCCATCTGATTAGTGATTTAGTTGAAAACAAAGCTTATCGCAAATATGTCGGGGAAGAAGCAAAAGCTACGATAATTAACCAATTCTCGGTTGAGAGAATGGGCAGTCAATTTGAGGCCCTTTATTATAATATTCTCAATCCAGAGTAAGGCCTCGCATTAAATCATACCAGCTTAATGACCGAAAAGAGATATAAGGTACTTATTATTGCTCATGAATTATCACCATTCAGTGGATCAGAGTGCGCTGTAGGTTGGAATCTTGTCACAAGGATTGCCCGATACCATGAAGTAACAGTGCTGTATGCCAGCGGGAGCCAGGCAAAACCATTCAGTTACAGACAGGCACTTGAACTATATTTCACTGACAGTGCCGGTATCGCCGGATTAAAGTTGACAAGTGTGAATCAACCTGTATTCACTCGTTTCACCGCCTTCATCAACAAGATATTTAGCAGAATCGGGTCAATAGGACTCCCTGCTATATATTTTATTGGATATAAAGCCTGGCAAAGAAAAGCATTCAGAATGTCGGAAAAACTGCATAAACAAATTCAATTTGATGCGGTTCATCAGATTACGCAAATTGCTTATCGTGCTCCGGGGCTAGCCTGGAAACTGGGAATCCCCTTTTTTTGGGGCCCAACCGGAGGTGTCGCAAACCTGCCATGGAAGTTTTACAAGGATCTTCCACCAGGGTCGAAGATTATTGAAGGCATCAGGTTTGTCTCTAACAGCTACCAGGCAAGATTCTCAATAAGAATCCGAAAAGCCATTTCCCGGTCTGAGGTAATATATACATATTCCAATGAGGATGCCAGGTATTTTAAGGATAAAAGAGCAAACCAGGTAGCACTCATGCTTGATGTTGGCACTACCACCGAACATGGTATTTCTTCAGAGAGACCGGAGGTTAAGGACTTTCTGGAAGGAGTTTGGTGCGGACAACTGATATACAGAAAGGCGCCTGAAGTCATTATCAAAGCCCTTGCTGCCAGCGAGATTACAAAGGAAAAGATCAGGCTGACAATAATCGGGGAAGGTCCATTAGAAAAGAACCTCCAATCTCTTGCAGACCAATTACATCTGAAAAATATCAGATGGATTAAAGGAATACCCCATGAAGAGGTCTTTAAAATAATGAGAGCTTCAGATTTTCTGGTGCATACCAGCTTAAGGGAAGCGACCTCAAGCGTTATTCCTGAAGCCCTATCGGTTGGATTACCGGTTTTATGCCATGACGCTAACGGTATGGGAATAGCAGTCACCAAAACCTGTGGGATAAAAGTGCCTCTGGTTTCTTTCGAAAGGAGTATCCGGGGATTTCATGATGCAATGGTAGCCCTGGTTAGCGATACTGACTATTTGGCGTCATTAAAAGCAGGTGCCTCTATGCGTTCAATTGAACTGAGCTGGGACAATATGGCTCAAAGAATTGCGTATGATTATAGAATGGCAATAGAAAGGAATGTAAGGGAATTGCCGATAGAAAGCGAATATGAAGATACTTCAGATTAATAAGCATCATTTCATAAAGGGTGGCGCTGATAAAGTATATTTCAATACTATCAGCATGCTTGAAAAACATGGGCATGAGGTAGTCACATTCAGCACTTTAAGACCTGAAAACTATGGAAGTGAGTATTCTGGGTATTTTGTGCCATTTGTCGACAACAGGAACAAAAATGTATTAAGTAATTTATTTCAGGCAGGTCACTATCTGTATAATGGGAATGCCTCCAAAAACCTCAAACGACTCATTGAGGCATTCAGCCCTGAAATTGCGCATTTGCATCTGTTTTATGGGGATCTTTCTTCATCTATACTCAGAACCTTAAAGCAGACTGGAGTCCCTATAGTTCATAGTGTTCATGATTACCGGCTACTGTGTCCGGCCAATTCGTTTCTTGACTCAAAAAATCAGATTTGCGAAAAATGCAAGAACCGGGTATATTTTAACTGCGCAAGTAAAAGATGCCTGGAAGGCAACTTTTCGTTCAGCTCAATTCTTGCCCTGGAGGGGTATACCCGCAAATACCTGATAGATCCTCTGGATTATATTGACCGTTTCATCTTTGTCAGCAAATTTGCAGAGATGAAACACATTGAATTTGATCAAAGATACGCCGGGAAAGCCGAGCAACTATATAACTTCACTGATCTTGAGGAGAAGGATGCAATAGGTCAAAAAGGCAGATATTTTCTCTTTTTTGGCCGCCTTGTAAAAGAAAAGGGTGTCGAAACACTTCTGAAAGCAATCAGCACATTGGATGTAAGCCTGATAATTGCCGGATCAGGTCCAGGTGAAAATGATGTCAGAAAATTTGCCTCTGAGCACAAGAATGTGAAACTTATAGGGCATCAATCCGGATCAGAACTTAAGGATCTTGTGAAAAATGCTTACTTCATTATTGTGCCCTCTGAATGGTATGAGAATAATCCAATGACGATAATTGAAGCATATGCTGCCGGAGTCCCTGTAATTGCATCCAGAATTGGAGGCATCCCCGAAATAGTAGCTCATGAAAAAACCGGATTTCTCTTCGAGCCATTCGATACATCAGGTCTTGTAAAGACCATCATTCGTGCTGCCCGGATTGACCTTGACAATTATGCTAAAATGTCTCAAAACTGTAAGGAATTTGCGAGGCTTGAGTTTGCTTCAGAAATCCATTACAACCAGCTGATGAGGATTTATTTAAATGCAATGAAATGATAGATAAGTCTCAGTCAGTACCAGATTTGTCACTTTATCTGCCCAGCACCGGTAAGATAATTGGTAAAGCCTTGAATGGATGATGATTAGAACATACTCGTTCAGTTAGAAAAAGTAATAAGATTTGTATATAGTAAAATGAAAAAGAAAATTTACATTGCCGGATGTGGCGGAATGCTTGGTGAAGCATTTTACAAACAATTCTCCTTTGATTATGAGCTAAAATGCACAGATAAGGATGTAAATGAATCCTGGCTCAGCTTTTTGGATTTCAGAGATTTTGACGCTTACAAAAAGGATGTTGTGGAATATAAGCCTGACTACCTGTTCCATCTCGGAGCTTATACCGACCTTGAATTTTGTGAACAGAATATTGATGATACCTATAACACAAATGCCCTCTCAGTTGAGAATGCTGTCTTTATTGCCAACGAACTTGATATTCCTTTGCTTTACATAAGTACGGCAGGAATCTTTGATGGCAAAAAGAGTCTGTATGATGAATGGGATATACCAAATCCTCTGGGGCATTACGCGCGGGCCAAATATGCCGGAGAGAGGTTTGTTATAGAAAATGCAAGGCGTTATCTTGTTTGCCGGGCAGGATGGATGATGGGATCAGGCCCTGCCAAAGACAAAAAGTTCATTCAAAAAATCATGAAACAACTTAAAAATGGTCAGAAAGAACTTTATGTTGTGAATGATAAGGATGGCACCCCGACATATACTCATGATTTTGCCAGGAACGTCAAAATCCTTCTTCAGAAGGAGTACTGGGGATTATATAACATGGTCTGTGGCGGTGAGACAAGCAGGCTGGAAGTAGCTACAGAGATGGTGAAGCTCCTGGGTATGGGAAAGGAGATAAAGATAATTGCGGTTACATCTGATCATTTTAAAAACGAATATTTTGCAGAACGCCCGCCATGTGAAAGGCTTGTAAATAAAAAACTAAATATCAGACAACTTAATTATATGCGAGATTGGCGTATAGCTCTCAAGGAATACCTTGAGGACTATTATAAGGGATACCTTTAATGAACCCGGGAGCTACATTTAATCTTAAATAATTGATGCTTTAAGACAAGGGCATGGGCGAAAAACTTAGAATAGCCGCATTTGGATTTCGGTCTGTTCCACTGCGCGAGGGTTGTGCAGGTGCCGACAAATTTGCCTCAGAACTATTTCCGCGCCTGGTTAAAATGGGGCATGAAGTGACCGGTTACAACAGATTGTATCCCGGTCAATATCCACTTGGCGATGAATTCGATGGCGTGAAGCTGAAGTATTTCAAAACCCTCCCACACATGGGGATTGATACCTTGATCCATTCCTTTAAATGCACATTTCATATTATTTTCAGAAATACCGGAAAGATTGTCCATATTCAAAACGGCGGAAATAGTATCTGGGCACTGTTCTTAAGACTCGCAGGGAAAAAGGTATTTATAAGCCAGGATGGAATCGACTGGAAACGCGACAAATGGCCATGGTATGGAAGGATTTATCTGAGGTTATCCTCTATTATCACCGCCTACTTGCCTAATCAGGTGATCTTTGATAATGTATTTGCCAGGGAATTGTTTGAACAGAAGTTCAAGCGATCTTACACTTACATCCCTTTTGGCAGCGATGTCCCTGAATTTGAGGAGGATGATTCTCTTTTCGACAGACTAGGGATTAGGAGAAAGGAATATTTTCTTTTTGTTGGTAGGTTCATCCCTGATAAAGGTCTTCATTACCTGATTCCCGCATTCGAAAAACTACAAACAACCAAAAAGCTGGTGTTGGTAGGAGGATCACCAAATCCCTCAGACTACGAAAGGACGCTATTGAAAACACAGGATGAACGTATTGTCTTCCCTGGCTATGTTTATGGTGAAGATTCTTTACGCCTAATGAAAAATGCCTATTGTTATATTCAACCATCGGATGTTGAAGGTCTCTCTCCTGTTTTGCTCAACGTTATGTTCCTCCGGACCCCAATTATTTGCAGTGACATAAAGGAGAACCTGTTTGCGGTAGAAAATACGGCAGTTCTGTTCGAAAAGGGTAATCCGGAATCTCTTAGGAATGCCATGGAGCTGTCTTTGGATAAAAACTCCCAGATGGCAGAACTGGCCATGAAAGCTCAGCAAAGGGTTCTGTCATTGTTCACATGGGAGAAGGTTGCATCCCAGCATGAAGATGTATTTAGAAGTTTTATGGCATGAGGACCATACTCGCGGCTCAGGAAAAATGTGATCAGTTCCTGCGAATTTGCAGGACTAATGCAACGTTCAAGTATTTAAGTTATCATTATACCGGTGTTTATAAAGACTGACAATCTGAGTAAGAAAGAAATGGTTCCAGGGATTATTGCCCTGATCTTAATTGCCATCTCGAATATAATTACATTCTCCTCAACCAGGAAAGACCTGATTGCATTGACAAGAGAAGATGGACTTGTTGAGTCTATTGCCGTGGCATGTTATGTTGGCTCGGTTGTAACGCTCATAATACTTACTGCGAAAGCTATAGCTGCTAACCGTTCTAATTATCCAGGGTTCCAAAATTATCTTGTTTATCTGGTTCTTGCATTCGCTGTGCTCATATTCGCTGGAGAAGAAATCAGCTGGGGCCAGCGCTTTTTTAATTTTAAAATCCCTGATTTCTGGAAACAAGCAAACAGGCAGGGAGAAGCAAATCTGCATAATCTCAATTTCTGGGAAGCGCTTGATACTTCAGGCAATAGGAAGCAAGGGATTACACGGTTGTTCTCAAGCGTTGCATTTTATTCTTATTTCTGGTTTTTCGTCTTTTTAGTAGTACCGCTTCTGAACAAATACTGGTCAAGAGCAGCCGTTTTTTTCAAGAATAAGGGCATTCCTGTTTTTAATTTCATTTATGGAATCTTGTTTCTCCTTAATTTTTTCACACTTGAATTCATTGAAAGGACAGGCATAGAGTTGCGGCCTGTAGGGGAAGTTAAGGAAACAAACTTTGCTGTTTTATACCTGGCTGCCTGCATTTCGATCTTGTTGAAGTTCGAATATGTGACACATCCTTCACTGAATCACGATCATGGAAGATTGAGGATTAGATAAGATGAATGCATCATTCAGCGAGATAGAACACACTATGCCCGGTAAAGAGATATATATTATCACGACTGGCCGGATTTTGAATGCAAAAACCGCCGGAGCAAGGAGAGTGCGCAATATTGCCTTGTCTGTTGCTTCAGCAAACGCAAAGGTTATTATATTCTCATACCGTGATTTCATTGAGCAATCACCAGACCTCCATAGTATCTATGGGGGCGTTTTGGGCTATCACAATACAGGCCAGGTAACTGAAGCTCCAAAGCCAAGCCTAATTCGGTTTCTAAGAGTTTCACTCTCTTTTATGAATGCCAACAGGTCGGAAGCGATTGTCTTCTTATATCCTACTACTTTCATCTTCAGGGATTTTGTCTATCTCATCTATTTCAAGTATCTGAAAGGTTATCGTTTCTTCTGTGAGATAAACGAACTAAGATCGGCAATTACCTTTTCGTCCAAATCGCCATCAGGGATACTACCTAAACTTGCCTACTATATAAAATCCATCAGAGACTACATATTATATTCCTTGAATGAATGGCAGGTTGGCCTCTACGATGGAATAACAGTAATTTCACTAGCATTGGAAAGGTATTTTGCCCGGCGGGCTCACAAAATGATAAGAATTCCGATTTTATGTGACTGTGATGAGATAATTGATGGTTTTTCCTGCCCTTTTTATAATGGAGAAATTTTTAAAATCTGTTTTGCAGGCTATATTAAAATTGACAAGGAGGGTTTTGATATACTGCTTGAGTCATTAGGTCAGATTAATAAAGAAAAGACTGTCGGCCTTTACCTTTATGGAATAATTGAAAAAGAAGATGATCAAAGATTAAAGCAACTGACTGCCCAGTTCGGTTTATCGGACAGGGTTCATTATATGGGCAACATTGACCCGGGAATGTTGGTAGATGAATTCAGAAAGTACCATCTCCTGATCTTGCCGAGACCTCTGACAAGAAGAACCAGATTCGGCCTTTCAACAAAACTTGCAGAATACATTGTCTCAGGAATTCCGGTCCTTGTAACGGATGTAAGTGACAATGCCCTGATTATTCAGGATAATTATAACGGTTTTATAATTCCTCCCGGATCATCCCGAATATTTAAAGACAAAATATTGGAAATAATTGATAACTATGAATCCAGGGCTTCGTTTATTGTTTATAATGCCCAGAGAACAGCACGGGAAAAGCTTGACTACCGGCTCTTTTCGCATGAATACTTGAATTTCTTTTTTGGCAGTCAAAGACGGGCAAAATATACTGATAAATAAAGAAGGTACAAAGAATTGAAAATCCTGTTTGTAATAGATACTCTTGGCTCGGGAGGTAAAGAGAGGAGATTGACGGAACTCCTGAAAGCATTGGTGCCAAGACGGGAGGTCACTGCCGAACTGGTTGTAATGAGCGATGACATTCATTATTCCGAAATCTTTGATCTTGGAATAAGAATCCACAAAATTATAAGACATTCCAGAAAAGACCTTCTCGTATTCAACAAGCTGAGAACGATTATTAAGGAATTCAAGCCTGATACAGTTCATTGCTGGGAGAGCATGACTGCAGTTTATCTTGCACCACTATGCAAGATCTTTGGATGCCCTTTAATAAATGGTATGGTTACGAATGTGCCTACTAGAAGAAATATTCTGAATCGTCATTGGTTAAGAGCAAGGCTGACATTTCCTTTTTCTGAGGTAATAGTCAGCAATTCCAGGGCAGGTATTGAAGCCTATAGGGTACCCCCGAGGAAAGGCGTTGTAATTTACAACGGATTTAATTTTCAACGTGTTGTGGGAGTCCCAGGCTATATGGAATCTCGTAAATTACTGGGTATTTCATCCCCATTAGTAGTAGGAATGGTAGCCTCTTTCTGGCAACAAAAGGATTATCCTACTTTCTTCGCCGCTGCTCAGATTTTATTGCGGAAAAGGAGTGATCTGACCTTTCTGGCGGTTGGAACCGGGACAGATTCGAGGAAAGCTATGGACTATATCGATTCTGAGTTATTAGCAAATTTCAGGTTGATGGGCAAGCAGTCAAATGTTGAAACCATAATCAGTACGATGGATGTATGCGTTCTTGCAACCTTCACAGAAGGAACGTCAAATGCTATCCTTGAATATATGGCAATGGGGAAACCCGTGGTAGCCACTGCCGGCGGCGGAACGACGGAAATTATTGATGATGGTGTCAACGGATTTTTGGTGCTCCCATCCGACCCTGAAATTCTGGCGACTAAAATTCAACTACTTCTGGACGACACTGCTCTTAGAAGGATTATGGGGCAGGCAGGTCTCATCCGGATTAAAGAGGCTTTTTCCATTGATCGGATGGTAGACGATTATTTAAGTCTTTACAGGAGAGTAACAACGCCCGCATAAAGGAATAATCTAATGAATAAGCGCTCCAGAATATTAATCGTAGATTTTTCCAATTTTGAGGATTACCCGATAGGAGGTTATCTATCATTTAGCCGTAACATGATTAATTCCTTCGGTTCCAGGTTGGCTCTGGTTGGAATATCCACATCGTCCGAAGAACCGATTGGGAAATGGTTTATAAAAAGCATTGACGGTAAGGAATTTGACTATTTCGCACTGGCCAGATACCAGAAGTCAAAGACGAAGCATATAATTCCTGACAGGTTGGCCATTTATTTTCTAATTAAACTTTATGGCAGCAGAATCAGGGAAATTGGTATAAAAAACGTATTCATCCAAAGACAGGAGATTTTCTTATCATTACAAATAAAATCAAGAAATGTCTGCTATAGCTTTGCAGGGCTTGAGAATCCTCTTGCAATCTCGAAATATTGGTATGGCAGATTCTTAGCCAGGCCGTTCGAATCTATTTTTTTTGATAAGTTGAGAAGTGTATCCGTAATACTTGCAAGGGGTGATGATGCTTCGATAAGTGATTTGATTCGAAGAAGTTCAGGGGCCATTGCAACTGAGTCAATTGTGAAATTTCCGACACGTATCGACACTGAAATCTTCAGACCAATGGATAAAGAAGAATCAAGGAAAACCCTTGGTCTGGCACTATCTACCCTTATTGTCGTCACAACCGGAAGACTGGCAGAATATAAGGGTTGGAAGTTTATGGTTGACAGTTTTATAGAGTTTCAAAAATCAAAACAGGAATCAATATTCCTGTTTATTGGAGAAGGGGAAGATTTTCATGTGCTGAAAACCTATATATCAGAATGCAATATGGAACAACACGTTTTACTGACAGGAAAGCAGACACAGCCTCAGATAGCGCTGTATCTGAATGCTGCTGATTTGTTCATTATGGGTTCATATAAAGAGGGATGGTCAACCTCTCTGATGGAGGCAAGTGCTTGCGGAATTCCTGCATGTGTCACTGATTTCAGCTCGGCTAGAGATATAATTATGGACGGCGAAAACGGCTATGTGGTTAATAATCATGACAAAACCATATTTGTTGAATGCATGTCTAAGGCACTGATGATTCCAAGACCAGTGAAAAATGATCATATTTTACTATATTCAACACAGAATCTGCAAAGTGATATTTTAAAAAACTGGCACCTCGCATGAAAAAGTTGTTGCGTGAAATAAGACATTTATACTTGGTTAAAGTCAGGTGGCGTGATTATTCCTTCGGAGAAAATGTCTACATTGGCAGAGCTGTTTACATGTGGGCAAAACACAAAATTTCGATTGGTGATAACTTTTATATAGGTAAGTATTCACAGATTGAATGCGACGCTAAGATTGGTGACAATGTAATGCTAGCAAACTTTGTGGCATTGATAGGTAGACATGATCATGATTTCAAGGCATTGGGAACACCTGTAAGACTTGCTTCAAGGATACGGGATGACGAATATGCCGGCGAGGGATTGTCCGAATGGGTAATTATAGAAGATGATGTATGGATCGGTCACGGAACCATCATTCTTTCAGGAGTAAAGATTGGTACAGGGAGTATTGTTGGTGCAGGTTCTGTAGTGACCAGAGATGTAGACCCTTATTCCATTTATGCAGGAAATCCTGCTGTAAAGATTAAATCCAGGTTTTCATCTGAGGATGATAGACTGGAACACATTCGGTTGTATAACCTTAAATACCGCAAGAAAGTGTCGTCTGAAAAGAATTTGCGTCTAGGTGACTAATTGAAAACCAGTGACTCCGAAATGAATTATATAAATGCATTCAATATAAAAGTACATCCGGCAACACTGTCTGAATTTGTTGTGATTATTAAACAGCATCTTCATCAAAGAAAAAAACTGGTGCAGTTCGGAGTAAATTCTGCCACTGTCAATGAGGCGTGTGAAAACGATGAATTCCGAAGGATCATAAACAGCGCTGACCTTTTGAATATTGATGGAATGTCTGTCGTTTGGGCGCTGCGCTGTCTCGGGCACAGTGTTCCTGAACGTGTTGCCACGCCTGATCTGGCAGATGGCGTAATGAGAATGGCAGCTGAGGGAAAGTTCAGCGTTTTTCTGTTCGGTGCTACAAATGAGGTTATATCGCTTTGCGTTGAAAACTTGCGCAAATTATATCCTTCATTGATGATTGCGGGATGGAGAAACGGATATTATCAGCCACAGGAAGAAAGTTCTATTGTAGACCAGATTAACAGCTCCGGGGCTGACATCCTGTTGATCGGGATTTCTTCTCCCAAAAAGGAATTGTTATACGATAAGTTCCGGGACAAACTCGGGGTATTTTATGTTCTTGGAGTCGGAGGATATTTTGATATTCTTTCAGGTAAAACAAAACGCGCACCCAAATGCATGCAGGACATTGGACTTGAATGGGTCTTCCGGTTAATTCAGGAGCCCAGGCGCATGTGGAAGCGTTATCTTATAGGCAATAATAAATTTTTGTGGACACTAATCAGAGAAAAGACAAGAAGCCGAAAACTGGCGAAAGCAAAATAATATGATTATAGATCACATTTGCTATGCGGTAAAGAATCTGCAGGAAGGTATTGAATACTGGAAGAGAGTATTCGGTTACAGGCAGCTGACCAGTATAGTGATTAATTCTATCCAGAAAGTAAAAGTGGTTTTTCTTTCAAAAGAGGGTAGTATTACTGTTAAGCTTATTGAGCCTACTGAAGAAAACCAGTCATTGGAGAATTATGTGAACAGGGGAGGAGGGTTCCATCACATTTGCTTCCGGTGCAATGATATTCCTTCAACTATTGATGACCTCAATGCCAAGGGACTGCTCACTTTGGTCATGCCTCAGCCGGGTGAGGCATTCAATAATAACAAAATTGCATTTCTCCTGGGTAAGTATGGGATGAATATCGAGTTGATTGACACAGATGAAAAAGCCGGGATAATTCCCTACTATTCCGACTTAAGTGACTGATGTTCTGTGAAGAGAATGACAAAATTTGGCGACCTTTCAGGCCGCTTTTTTATTTGTAATAGTCAGTACTTGATCTGACAGTAGGGGTATTTTTACTAACCATTTACCGCTTCAGCAAAGTTAGCATCCTCTTCGATTCCTGCAAGGCTGGTATGAACGGATGATAAATCATCCGGCCTTG
>Ga0209203_1000706_pt1 | contig 27352 bp, 23 predicted proteins | sample AD_UKC109_MetaG_FD_184423 | JGI IMG/M metagenome (GOLD analysis project Ga0209203, IMG submission 184423) | Active sludge microbial communities of municipal wastewater-treating anaerobic digesters from Hong Kong - AD_UKC109_MetaG (SPAdes)... | ecosystem: Engineered > Bioreactor > Anaerobic >... | reverse complement strand
TGCCAGAAAGTCATAGCTGAAATGAGATTGCGGCGGGGTATCAGCAATAACTCCCGTTATCATGATATTAATGCGCCCCTCAAACTTAATTGTTTTTCCAACCGGATCTTCATTGCCGAAATATCTAACAGCAGTCGTTTTCGTAATAATTGCGGTAAAAGGTTTGCTGAGTGCGTCGCCAGGAATTCCCTGTAGGAAATGCAGGTCAAATACATCGCTGAAAGTGGAGTCGACAAAAAAGAACCGTTTTTCCCTGAAACCTGTTTTTTCATATTCAATATAGTATTCCGTGGACCAGTCATTGTATATACGGGTCATACCGGCAATAAGATGGGGATATTCAAGAAGAATTGCAGGGCCCAGGGGAGCCGGACAGCTTACCGAGCGTTCAGCAACCCCTTCGAAGTCGGAAGTGCTCAATACCCTGACTATTTCGTCCGCATGAGTGTGGTATTTGTCATACGAAATTTCATCACTTACATAGAGCATGATGATAATGAATCCCGCAAAACCGATTGTAAGACCGGTAATGTTTACAATGGCGTGAACCCTGAGCCGGGCAATATTCCTAAGTGCAGATTTAAGGTAATTTAGCAGCAGCGACATGGTACAGGAATGTAATTAGCATCTGTTGATTTTCATGAATCATGCCATAAAATGTAATAATCTGGAATTCAATGGTATATAAATTATTTATTTTTTTAAATTTCGTGGATATGTTCACTTTCGCCGGTAAAGGTGTTCAATCGCGGACAGTTATAACTGCTAATGTGTCAGGATATTGATTGCTGCATGATTTTTGGTACAATCATTTAAAATAAAATCCGGTTGAGAGTATCATTGTAAATTGTTGATTTATCATGGAATCTTTTCAAATCCGGATGAAATATCCCGGAAGATGAATTACCGCGAAATAGAAGAATGGTATAATGGTGTCTGCAGATTGCTCGAACAGCAAAGGGTGCTTGATGCCCTGGATAAGATAGCTGTTATCGCAATGCAAAAGGGCAATACGGGCCATCTTGCAAGAATGGACGAACTGCGGTTCACCTACGGCAATATGCTGAGCTATACGGTGAAAGGTGTAGCTGATCCGCAAAGAGACCTGATATATAACCGCTTGCTGGTATCGGTTTATGAACTGGCAGATAATCTGAGGATGGATCTGATCTCAAGAACATCATTGAGGACTATTGGCATGAAGCATGAACTGGAGCGTGAAATGCGTCAGTCGAGTGAAGATATGGCTGAGAGCCTGCTGGGGCTTTCGTTCGACCATGAATTGGAAGAGATGTTGCGGAGCACAGTGTTGTTTGATGATGAAACCGAAAGTGAAACAGCCGTTCAGCACCGGAATGCCATCATCAGGGCATTTCAGTTGCTCTGGCTTACCCACAAGCTTACTGAGGATGATTCTGCCCGGGTATTAAAAATATTTGACAGTACTTCCATCCCATGGTATGAGAAATCGATGCTGGTAAGCGCCCTGACCCTGGGCATGCTGCGTTGTTTTGATTACCGTAAGCTGGAACTGCTTATCCGGCTTTATGATGAGGAGGATTACAGAATTTCCCAGCGGGCACTTGTCGGATTAATCGTTGCCATCAGTATCTACAACAACCGTATACTTCTTTATCCTGCCTTAATGGAGCGGCTTTTCCTGCTCCGGGGAAATGAGCGGTTTGCAACTGAGGCTGAATCGGTGATGATTCAGTTGATACGCTCGAAGGATACTGAAAAAATTACCAGGAAATTCCGGGAAGAGATTATTCCTGATGTTATCAGGTTTAATGAGGACCTCAGCGAAAAACTTAACCTTGATAAACTGATGTCGCCCGAGGAGTTTCAGGATAAAAATCCGGATTGGGAAAAGTATTTCGATAATCAGCCCGGGCTTGTGCGGAAACTGGAAGAACTGACCAATATGCAGATGGAGGGTGCTGATGTTTTTCTGGGTGCTTTTGCCATGCTTAAATCATTCCCTTTCTTTTCGGAGCTTCCCAACTGGTTTATGCCTTTTTACAAGGAACATTATGCAATAGTGAATGCCCTGAAAGGAGAGGAGGACCCATTTAAAAAAACTCTGGCGGAAGGCATCGAAAGATCTGTTTTCATGTGCAATTCGGATAAGTTCTCATTTATCCTGAATATCGCAAATATGCCTGATGCTCAGAAGGGGTTGATCGGGCAGATGTTTTCGGCGGAAGCCGAACAGTATGAAGAATTGCTGAGCGAAGAGGCAAATGATCCTTCACTCCGAAGTAAACGTGTTGTAATTCAATATATTCAGGATCTTTACCGTTTCTTCAGACTTCATCCGCTGAGGAGTGAAATGGGTGATATCTTCTCCCTCCCGCTTGAGTTTCATCTTACTTCGATTTTTGATCTTCTGGTTAATGATACTGCCAGACTGAAGGCCATTGCATCGTTTTATTTTGACAATGATCATTATGATGAGGCGCTCAGGATTTACCAACTGCTTGAGATGAAAGGTGAAAGCTATGCAGAGTTATTTGAGAAATCGGGGTATTGCTGTCAGCAGAAGGGAGACTATCAGGATGCCATCGACTGTTACCGAAAGGCCGATCTTTTTGATACGAACCGTGCATGGCTGTTGGGAAAGATAGCACAGTGCCATCTTAAACTGTCTGACACCCGGGCAGCACTTGAAACTTATCTGGAACTCAACAGCCTCGAGACCGATAACCTGAAAACAGCGGCAGCCATCGGAACCTGTTACCTCAATCTGAATGAACCGGCAAAAGCACTCGATTACTTCTACAGGATTGAATTTGCCGATCAGGGTTCGGCGCGCGCCATGCGCCCGGTGGCCTGGTGTCTGCTGGTACTTGGCAGGACTGATGAAGCTGCTCCTTATTATCAGCAGTTGCTGGGCCTTGAACCGAATGCCTATGATTACATAAATGCGGGACATCTGGCTTTTTGCAGGGGCGACAAGCAACAGGCCGCTGAATATTATATCAGCAGCATCCGGAAGCGGGAAGGAGATCTCCGCTCTTTTCTGAAAGGGTTTAATGCGGACAGAAATGTTCTAATCCGGAATGGGGTGGATAAAGATGAGCTGCCTTTGATGATGGATTATATTCGTTTCAGGGTTGCCACAGGCTGAAGTTAATCTAAAGGCCGGCTGAAGCCCGGCCGGCAAGTGATTCTTTAGCGGATTTCTCAATGAATGGAGAGCGTCTCCTTAAGTCTGATATCTTTGGAAGAAGCCCCGATCATAATGCTGAAATCGCCGGGTTCAATCACTGTGTCCATATTGACATCCAGCATCTGAAGCATTTCCGGCGAGATAATGAATTCTATCTGCCGTGATTCGCCCCGGGCCAGGTGCAGTCGCTGAAATCCTTTCAGTTCCATCACCGGTCGCGCAACAGAGGCGAGCCTGTCGCGGATATAAAGCTGTACCACCTCATCGCCGGCGACAGCCCCGGTATTTGTTAGGGTAAATGTTGCGCGGAAATGCCTTTTTTCTGTTAACGGAGAGATTACAAGGTTATTATATGAGAACCGGGTATAACTGAGTCCGAAACCGAAGGGAAAAAGCGGCTGACCGGTCAGGTTAAGGTAATCGTCTCCCCGGCCGGTTGGTTTGTGATTATATACAAGCGGCAACTGACCCTCGTGCAGCGGGAATGTGACGGGCAATCTTCCCGCAGGATTGTATCTCCCAAACAATACTTCCGCAACTGCGATTCCTCCTGCTTCTCCCGGGTACCATGCAAGCAAAACAGCGCCGGCTTTATCAATCCAGTTCTGCATGGTGATCGCGCTGCCACCCGTCAGCACAACGATGACGGGTTTACCTGCTTCTGCCAGCCGGAGCAACAACTCCTCCTGATTTCCGGGAAGACCAAGTAATGCGCGGTCACGGAATTCTCCTTCTTCTATTCCGGCTGCAAAAACAACAATGTCACTTTGTTGGGCAAGATCGACCGCTTCCTGCATTTGCCGGGCATAATGGTCAGGAATGCCGTATGTCCATACCAGCCTGAACCAGGCATTGCCGGCAGGCTCAGCATATTCGATGCGGATATCGTATTCTTTTCCTTCGATAAAGTCAAAACCTGCCAGCGTAGTGGTTTTTCCATTGTATATGCTTTTATCAATCAGCAAGTTGTTGTCAATAAAAATCCGGTAACCGTCATTTCCGTCGATACCCAACTGAATTCTTCCGTTTGCCGGTCCCCTGATTTTTCCTTCCCAGACAACAGCATAAAACCCGTTGTCAGGCAGAGCGGGGTCAGGCGGAAAAAGTGTCCACCTGAAGTTTATTTCTTTGTCAATCCTGCTGAAGAGAGGCTCCCCTGAGAAATCAATACCGGCAAAATAATGGCCGGTGAGCCCCTCGTTCATCTTCCCGTCCGATTTCGTCGAAAGATAGCTGGCCGGAATGGTTCTGTATTGCTCCAATTCTCTTTCACTTCCCCGGGCATATTGAATAAGGGTACCTGCAGGGGCAATTTGCCTGATTCCTTCCAGCATGGAAATTTTATTATTTCCTGGTCCGCTGTAGCCTCCGGTCCGGGCTTCAACCGCGTCGGGACCGATTACTGCAATCTTTTTTATACCTTGACCAAGGGGCAGGAGCTGATGCCGGTTTTTGAGCAGGACCATCGATTTTCTTGCTGCTTCTATCGAAACCTGCCTGTGGGCGGGCGACCCGTTTATTTTTCCGGCTTCAGCGGGATCGGCATAAGGCTGCTCAAAAAGACCAAGTTCAAATTTGGCGCGAAGCACCCGGGCTGCCGCGCTGTCGATTACTGCAGGGGCTATTTTTCCTGAAAGGAAAGCATCAATGAACAACGGATAATGTTCATAAGCTGTCTGAAAGATCACATCCAAACCGTTGCTGATGGATTTTTCAGCAGACTCCTGATAATCTGCGGCAGTGAAATGTAATACGTTGGCTCCTCCGGTGGCCCCGGCGTCAGAAATTACAAATCCCCGGAAGCCCCATTCCTTTTTCAACAGGGTATTTAGCAGCCAATTGCCGGCAGTGCACGGACTGCCATCGAGGGAATTATAAGCAGTCATAACGGATCTTGCGCCGGCTTTTTTAACAGCGGCTTCAAAGGGCGGCAGTTCAATTTCTCTCAGATATCGTTCATTGTAATGGACCGGATAACTGTCGCGGCCTCCTGCCCCGTAATTGGAAATAAAATGTTTGGGTGTGGCGATGATGTTGCGTTTTTCAAATTCGGAGATAAAGGCAATTCCCATCAATGAAGATAAAAAGGGATCTTCCCCGTAAGTTTCTTCAACCCTGCCCCAGCGTGCATCGCCGGCAATATTTATAACCGGTGACAGTACCTGCCTGATTCCCCGGCTCCTTGTTTCATCCGCAATGCATGCGGCCACGCGGTGCATCAGGGCGGTGTCGAAACTTGCTGCCAGCCCTATGGATTGCGGAAAAACCGTGGCCCCCGGCCGGACAAGGCCGTGAAGGGCTTCGTCAAACGGGATGACCGGGATGCCCAGACGGGTGTTTTCAACAAAGTGCCTTTGTGCTTTGTTGATCAGCCTGGCCATTTCGGAAGCCCTTTCACCGCTTGCTGTCTCAATCATCTGACTGGCAGTGTTGGCGGCATCCCTGGAAACCCCTCCTTCGAATCCGAATGCCCCGTCCTTATACCTGCCTTTGTCAGGATTCCAGTCTTCGGCGAGCATGAATAGCTGCCAGAATTTCTCTTCAAGGGTCATGCGGCTTAAAAGATCGTTTACCCTTAAAGTAACCGGAGCATCCGGGTTTTTGTAAACCTGGCCCGAAGCTTTCAGGCTAAACAATGAAAGCAAAATGGCAGCTGCGAAAATTCTAATCATCCTTGTGAATTTTAAGGATATCATATTATTAATCAAACATACATGAATTATAGGTTAGTCGCTAATGTGCAGAAATATTTTTATTCTTTTTTTACCTGTGCTGATGTAAGAATAAAACCATGCAGGCGTTTTATTCTCCCGGATTGATCTTGTGGATGTCCGGCAGGCCTGAACCATCGGTTTTTACAACGGTAATCCCGATTCACTGCTTGTTCAGTTTTTGACCGGACGACCTGATATTGAAGTGCCTCTTTAACGCGCCGGCACCAGTGGCCCTTCATTTTGTCACTGATAAAGTATTGACTTTCAATATTTATTTTTAATTTTGTATTCATAGTATTTGATTTTCAGCGTCAGGGTCTCCGGTGGAGTTCCTGGTATTTTCAGGAGGCATGTTTCTGTAACATGCGTTATTTCAATTCTTTAACTCCTGAATAGCAAAGCCTTAAAGGTTTTTTGGGCGCACTGGCTAAGTGTTATACAGCCGGAGGTGGCTTTCTAACCCTATTAGCGTATCATAAAGGAATTGCCATGGCGATAATTGATTTGTTGATTTTTATTGTTTATATGCTTGGGATGCTGGGTGTGGGATATTATTTCCATATCCGCAACACCGGAGTTGAAGATTATTATGTTGGTGGCCGCGGAATGGGGAAATGGCACATTGGCCTTTCGGTGGTTGCTACGGATGTAGGAGGTGGTTTTTCAATAGGGCTGGGCGGTCTGGGCTTTTTAATCGGTATTTCCGGATCCTGGATGCTGTTTACCGGCTTGCTGGGCGCCTGGATCAGCGGGATATTCTTGATTCCGAAGATTAAAAGATTATCTGACAAACACAGGTTCTTTACTTTTCCTGAAGTTTTTCTGCATTTTTTCGGATCCAGGGCTGCGCTCCTTGCGGGACTGATTTCCGGTATCGGCTATCTGGGATTTACCAGTTCCCAGCTTCTGGCAGGTGCAAAGCTTGCATCGGCAGCATTTATCAGCCTCGACCTGTCTACTGCATTGGTGGTGATGGGGTTTGTGGCAGTAGGTTATACGGTGCTGGGAGGGATAAAGGCAGTGATCTACACCGACACCGTTCAATGGATTTTATTGATGTCCGGGCTTATTTTTCTGGCAATCCCGATGGCCTGGATTGCAGTGGGAGGATGGGAAAACATTTCTGCTTCGCTACCTCCGGAGTTTTTCTCTTTCACCAATCTTACCTGGCAACAGTTTCTGAACTGGATGGTAACCATACTCCCGATCTGGTTCGTAGGGATGACGCTCTATCAGCGGATTTATGCCAGCAAGTCAGCAACAGAAGCCAGAAAAGCATGGTACATTGCCGGTTTATTTGAATGGCCTGTTATGGCTTTTATGGGTGTCGGGCTGGGGCTAATTTCCAGGGTGGCATTTCAGGACGGCATGTTTGTGCCGCTGGGATTTTCGCCTGAAGGCCAGATTGACGCTGAAATGGGCTTGCCGCTGCTCTTACGTACCATTATGCCCGCCGGATTGCTGGGATTGATGTTGTCGGCTTATTTCTCCGCCATCCTTTCCACGGCCGACAGTTGCCTGATGGCATCTTCCTCAAACCTGCTTCACGATCTGATTCAGAAGCTTTTTCCACAGGCCATTAGCCAAAAGTCCGCGATGAAATGGTCGAAACTACTGACACTGTTACTGGGTATCATTGCAGTTTTCATTGCCCTGAATCTGTCGGAAGTCTTATCCCTGATGTTGTATTCCTATGCTTTCATGGTCAGCGGTTTGCTGGTTCCGCTGATCGCGGCCGTATTTGCAGGGCAGCGCAGCGAAACAGCAGCAATACTCTCGATGTTCGCCGGTGGCGGGACCACCCTTGGGCTGATCGTTTCAGGTGCTGAGCTCCCGTTCGGACTTGATGCCAATGTATTCGGAATTACGGCATCATTATTTACTTTCCTGATCTGCATTTACATATCCGGATCTGCAAACAAATTGTTAAAGTATGAGAACACCTACAGAAATTGAAATAAGTCTGAATGCACTGGAGCATAATATCCGTTTTATAAAGCGTCTGGTAAAGAAAAATGTCAGAATTTCCTCGGTAGTAAAAGGGAACGCTTATGGTCATGGAATCGAACAGTATGTGCCTGCTGCGGAAAGTTTTGGGATTGATCACTTTTCGGTTTTCAGCGTGGATGAAGCCTGCCGGGTGATGAAGGTAAAACAGCCCGGATCAGCTATTATGATTATGGGTTGGATTCCGAAGGATCAACTTTCGTGGGTAATCAGAAATGAGATCGAATGCTGGATATTTGATCTGGAAAGGCTGCGGTTATGTATGAAAGAAGCCGGGAAACAAAAGAAAAAGGCGCGCATACATATTGAGTTTGAAACCGGCATGAACCGGACGGGTTTAAATGCTGCCGATGCCGCAAAGGCAATCAGCCTGATCAGGTCAAAACCTGAGACACTTGAGCTTGTCGGACTTTGCACCCATCTGGCCGGAGCCGAAAGCATCGCCAATCATGTCAGGATTCACCGCCAGATCAAACAATTTAAACGCCTTGTCTCACTCTTTGAGCAGAACGGCCTCCGGCCATCTGTGCTACATGCTGCCAGTTCGGCAGCAACAATTACTTATCCTGCTTTCCGTTTCAATATGGTTCGCATAGGGATACTTCAGTATGGTTACTGGCCGAGCCTGGAAACACTGATTCAATACATCGGGCGCAGAAAAGACAAAAAAGATCCTCTGCACCGGATTATACGCTGGAAAAGCAGCGTCATGGCCCTGAAGGATGTTAAGCAGGGCGAATTTATCAGTTACGGAACCACATTTCAGGCGTCAGCGCACAAAAAGATCGCGGTAATACCTGCCGGTTATGCGCATGGATACAGCCGTTCGCTCAGTAATTCGGGATCGGTGCTTATCCGGGAACAACGCCTGCCCATCATCGGAATGATCAATATGAATATGCTGATTGCGGACGTAACAGCCCTTACGGATGTGAATACCGGCGATGAAGTAATTTTAATCGGAGATCAGGGAGAGCTCAGCATCAGTGTGGCTTCATTCAGTGAACTCAGCAATCAGTTGAATTATGAATTATTGTCAAGGCTACCTGCCGGAATTTCCCGACGTGTTGTTCAGTAATGAAATGTGACGATTTTCCCGCAAAGGGTTTTACATTCCTTAATATTTTAAATATAAGAACTAAGAACAAGGAAAAATTCGGAACCTGAGCAGCATGCGTGTTTTAAACAAAAAGCCCCGGCGACATGGCACCGGGGCTGATTTTAAATCACATTTTTTCAGTTGGTTATTCCTCAATGGCTGCTACACCGGGGAGGATTTTTCCTTCGATAAATTCAAGCATGGCACCTCCGCCAGTGCTGACGTAACTCACTTTATCAGCAAGTTTGAATTTATTGACAGCGGCAACTGAGTCTCCTCCGCCAACCAGCGAAAAGGCGCCTTTCTGGGTTGCATTGGCGATGGATTTGGCTACCTGTATGGTGCCTTCGGCAAACGCCGGCATTTCGAAAACGCCCATGGGGCCGTTCCAGAGAATGGTTTGTGAGTTCATAAGGATCTTATCGAACAGCGCAACGGATTCAGGTCCGATATCGAGGCCCATCCATCCGTCAGGAATTTCGCCGGATTTTACCAGTTTAGTATCGGCATCATTGGCAAATGCATTGGCTGCAACCGCATCTACCGGGAGAATAATGTTGACGCCGTGCATTTTTGCGCCTTCCAGGGTGTTGATTGCCAGTTCGAGCAGGTCTTCTTCAACCAGAGATTTGCCTACGTTGCCGCCCTGTGCCCTGATAAAGGTAAACATCATGCCGCCTCCGATAATGAGGTTATCCACCTTATCCAGCAGATGGTTGATGATTTGTATTTTGCCGGAAACTTTGGCGCCGCCGAGTACTGCCGTAAAAGGTTTTTTGCCTTCTCTCAGCACTTTATTGAGGCTGCCGACTTCAGCATTCATCAGGTAACCGAATAGTTTATCTTCGGGGAAGTATTTTGCTACCAGCGCGGTAGAAGCATGGGCCCTGTGCGCAGTGCCGAATGCGTCATTGATGTAGCAATCTCCGTAAGTTGAAAGTTGTTTGGTGAAATCTTTCTGTTTTTCCTTTGTGGCGGCTTTGGCAGCTTTTTTCTCCTCTTCGGTCGCTGTTTCGGGCAAACGGGGTTTACCTTCTTCCTCTTCGTAATAACGGAGGTTTTCAAGCAGCAGCACTTCACCCGGTTTAAGTCCGGCGCTCAGTGTTCTGGCCGATTCGCCCATGCAATCATCGGCGAATTTAACTTCCTGACCCAGCACATGGCTCAGGTAAGGAACGATATGTTTGAGTGACAGCTTATTCTCGAAATTCTTTTTAGGCCTGCCCAGGTGCGACATAAGGATTACTGAACCGCCTCCGGCAAGCACCTTTTTAATTGTAGAGAGCGCAGCATCAATACGGGTGGTATCGGTGATTTTCAGCTCATCATCCAGGGGTACGTTGAAATCAACGCGGATAAGCGCGCGTTTGCCTGTAAAAACGTATGAATCAATGTGTTTCATATCTTTCTGTTTGATTTTTAACTGTACAAAGATACTGAATTTCCTGATTGCCTGAAAGCCGGTAACCGGATGCCGTGCACAGCAATCTACTTTTTATCCCGCACGACCAGCATATAAAAGTCGTTGTCCAGTGGCAGGTACCCGTATTCATAAACAAAGCGGTAGGTGGATCCTTTTTGGGTTGTGTAAAGATGCGTATGGTAATTGAAATTAAAACCCAGATTGGATAGCTTTTCCTTACTCACCGTCGTTTTGTCATTGGGGTTGAGTTCTGCCAGAATGCGCCGGTTCTTCCGGAGGATGTTATTTATCTGACGCATGAATCCGGTGATATCGCTGTTCAGCCTGTTATTGTAATTATTGCGGCACTGATCGCTGCAAAATTTTTTATCTGCCCGCCCAACCAATGGTTCGCCGCAGTCGAGACATGTTTTCTGCATAATTCTGAAAATTAATTATCAGCCGAAGCTAAGTGCAGGCGGGCATTTCACAGCAATAAGCATTTAATTGGCAACCATGCATATTGGTAGTAATATGCTTCAAATCAGTATAATCCGCCCGCTTGCATTTAGCTTTTATTGGCTTTTGTATTTCTTTTTATCGCATTATTAACATCATTTTCGTGTCACTTTTTCTTCCGTCAAGTTCAAGAGTATAAAAGTAAGTACCAGAAGCAACCCCTGGATTTACAAAGTCAGCCTTGTAGGTTCCTTTGTCCTTCAATCCCTGTTCAATTATTTAAATTTCTTTCCCTGTCATGTCTGCTACAGATATGGTTACATGAGCTTGCTTTCCAACTTTACAACATCACAATTCAGGTGTTGCATTCAATCTGGCCTGAGATTCTGAAGTAATTTCAGGCATCGGACCAGCAATCCATGCATCTTCATTCGGATCAGGATTCATGTAAATAATTTGCGCATGTTCGTTCAAGGCTGTGCAAAAAGTTAACAATCCTGGTAATCTAGTAATTGTTTTCATAGAGATTTGATTATGGTTTATAATTAGCTCAGCTTTTAATAAACTTAGCTGAATATGTTAGCTCATTGCTGTATATAGTAAAAACATAATACCCCTTTGAAAGAAATGAAACATTCATGCTGAAAGAATTCTGAAACACATGCAGCCGGTTGCTCGCGATTAGCCTTCCGGTAATGTCTGTAATAGTGTATTTATAAATCCCATCAGGTAGTTTATCATATATTTTACCTTGAAGAACTTCTGATACCGGGGTAGGAAAAACAAATAGACTGCCGTTTTTATCATGATCAGGTAATTTATTAATACCTGTTACTGTTGGACTAATCGTGCGAAATAAATAATGTGAGCCACCATCAATTAAAGCATAGATATAATCGTTATAATCTTTCTCTAAACTACCCATTTCTCCAAAAGGCAATCCCCCGTTTATAAATTCAAATGTCTGACCATTGTCAGTTGATCTGATGATCCCATTTGGACTTCCCGAACCAGCAAAAATATCTCCTGCTGAATTCAGGGATAGTCCGTTAATATTAGGCCCAGCCAGACACTCAACGATCTGATCAGGATTATCGTGGTATATGGCATAAATTCCACCAGTACCATCGTAACCACCCCTTACCCCAATAATCAGATCGCCCTGAGCATTATATTCAAGGTTTTCAACCATGCGGTTAAACAACCCCAGAAACTCCCAGTCAGCCCCACCGTTAGTTGATCGGAACAAACCGCCCATGTCTGGAAGATAACACCCCAGCCCAATTGCAATATCGCCGCTGGGGGCAATAGCAATATCTGCAACATATTCACTGGTGTGATTCTCGGTCAGAAAGAGCGTATCCCAACTCATACCCAGGTCAGGTGTACTTAATACAATTGCTCCGTTGTACGCCCCTGTTCCAACAAGTACTGTATCCTGTCCGTAAAATGCTATTTCCCCGAAACCTGAACTGAAAGGCACCGGAATTGTATCCCAGCTTAAACCATTGTCAAAACTTGCTAAAAACGGATAGAATCCATCACCGGTGCCGACAAAAATGTTTCCAATAGAATTAATTGAAATAGCAAAAATCTGAAAATTTCTGGTATTAAGCATCATTTCCCATGTTAACCCATCATTATCAGACCGGAATATCCCATTATCCTGATAACCTGTTACTGTGCCAACAAAAATTTCTCCGGCAGAGTTTACCTTTAAAGTACTAATATTCTGATTATCCGGAAATGGTAATAATTCCCAAAAATCCTGAGCAAAAATTGAATTGCTTAAAAAGTAAAGTTGGATTAAAACAATGATTAAATGTTTATTCATGATGTTTTATCTTTTAGCTTTTTCATATAGCAGCCAACTGTAAAGTATCAATAAGTATTGTTATAATGAGAGCATGTGATCGCCGGAATAGTATCAGAATAGTAATAAAAATGCTGTAAACATGCTGCATGTTTACAACATAGAAAAAAGATCAATAACGAAGAAACTGATTGCCTACTTATTCTTTTTTTCTTTTTTCTCGGCGCGCTTTTCTTTCAGGCTTTTGGTTGGCGCTTTCTTCGTTTCCTTTTTGGCATCCATGCTTTTTGCCATAGCTTTGGTTTTTTGGTTAGAAAAGGATTTAATCAATGATTGATAAAATATTTCATTATACAAAAATAAAGCATAAAATCAGAAATATAACAAGGGCATTTCATTTTTTCACTTGACCTGAATTTTCCTGTCAAATGACTGATCGGTTCTGTTCAGCAATAGCAGCGCAAAGCCGATATCCGTATTAAGCGTTTACAAACGTTTACAAATGTTTTTATCCGTAAGTAAATGATTAATAACCGAATCAGGAGAACAGGCCGTTATACTTTTGCTTCATCGTTCAACCGGACTGAGTATAGGTTGGAAAAGGTTAAGTTAATAAATGTTGAACAAGCCCTCACGGGCGCAAAACAAAAAACAATGAAAGCATTAAAAAATCATGTTCAGCTGATCGGCCACCTGGGTGCGGATCCTGAAGTAAAAACGTTTGAAAACGGCCGTATGATGGCCCGTCTTTCGCTGGCAACCAATGAGCCTGCCAGGGGTAAAAACGGGGAGAAGTCTATCCGCACCCACTGGCATACGCTGGTTGTTTGGGGTAAACTGGCTGAAATATGCGCAAAGTATCTCCAAAAAGGGAGGGAGATTGCAGTGGAAGGCCGTATTTCATACCGCACCTACACGGATAGTGAGGGAAACAGCCGCTTAAGCACTGAGATAACCGTAAATGACTTGTTGATGATCAGCGGGAAAAGGGCCGGATAGTTCCGGGTACTTCAGGAAACCAATCAATGCTAAACCTTAAAAAACGAAAGTCATGAATAACCTGAATAACACAGTACAATTAATCGGTCGTCTGGGCGCTGACCCCGAGGTAAGGACCCTTAAGGGGGATCGTCGCTACGCCCGTCTCCGGCTTGCTACCAGCGATACCTATTACAATAAAGCCGGCGAGAAGGTGCAGGAAACCCAATGGCACAATCTGGTGGCCTGGGGCGGTCTTGCGGATGTATGTGCAAACCATCTTTCCAAAGGGCAGGAGATTGCCGTTGAAGGAAAGCTTGGCTACCGGATCTATACAGATAAGGACAACAATAAGCAGTTTATCACGGAGGTTACCATCCATGACCTGCTGATGATCAGCAGTCGCAAGGCAGGATAAATACTTATTCTTATTCATTTAAAAGCGATTTTCATAAACCCTAAAATTTGATCAACATGAATTCACTGAGAAACCGCGTACAACTGATTGGCCACCTGGGCGCCGATCCTGAAGTAAAAACCTTTGAAAATAACCGGAAGGTTGCCAGGTTATCATTGGCCACCAATGATGAGTATACTGACAAGGAAGGTCAGAAAGTAAAACAAACCCAGTGGCACCAGCTGGTAGTATGGGGAAGGCTGGCCGACACCTGTGAGAAATATCTTGTAAAGGGCAGGGAAGTCGCCATTGAAGGCAAACTGACTTACCGCACCTGGAACGACAAAGACGGGAAAAGCCACAACATTACCGAGATCATGGTAAATGAGTTGCTTATGATGGGCGGTAAGGAGAAGAAATGATCCCGGTCCTTCATTGAGTTTCATGGCTGTCAGCAAAACTGGCAGCCTTTTTTTGTGACCATTGGTTAAACATGCAGTCTATCGGAGAAATTTCCGGGTTTTGAGGGCAGGGAACTGATTTTTCAACAAGCTCCGGATCAGAAACTTTCAACAGGAGCTGCTAATTGTTGATAAATTTTATAAAACATGGATATACAGTGATTTATATCCGGATTCTATTGTTACTTAATAATTGAAATTCCGTAGATCTTACGGGGTGTTTATGATTAAATTTACCTCAGAGATGAATATTTCTATGAAATTCAGCGCGATGATCACTTTGGCCGGAATCTTTCTGCTGGGTTGCAGGGCTCAGGACAGAACACCAACTGCGGTTGGCAATGTAGACCTGGAGAAGTATGCCGGTTTGTGGTATGATATTGCATCGTTCCCTCAGCGTTTTCAAAAAGGATGCCACTGTACGGTTGCTGAGTATGGTTTAAATGCCGATGGGACTGTAAGTGTTACGAACCGTTGCCGTAAGGGCGGCTACCAGGAGAAGGAAAGCAGTGTAACAGGTAAAGCATTCGTTGTTAAAGGCAGCAACAATACCAAGCTCAGGGTTCAGTTTTTCTGGCCTTTTCGCGGAGATTACTGGATCGTAATGCTCGAACCCGGATACCGGTGGGCTGTGGTATCTTCACCAAAGAAGGATAATTTATGGATTTTAAGCCGGACCCCTTCCTTGGATGAGAATGAATACAACGCTATCGTTAACCAGCTTGCGACAGAGGGATATGAAACCGGCAAACTGGTCCGAACGCCGCAGGAGTGCCAATAATTTTAACAGTAGAAAAACTCGTACTATGGCTAAAAAGAAACTAAAAGCAGATGAAGGAAACGGGAATCCGGAATCAAAAAAGAAAACCACTTCAAAAACCAGGCCGGCCAAAGTAATCAAGCCATTTGAAACGACCCGTCCGGGAAAGAAGGGGATCAGCCATAAACCATCCGATGTACTTCCCATCTCTTTGAGTGATGTAAAACCTGTATATGATGCGGGTGCTGCTGAAAAAAACGGGCAGGAGGCGCCTCACAGGTCTGAATTTGTTCAAATGAAAGAAGTTCCGGTAATACACGGCTCATCGGATCCTTCCCCGGCAAGAAAGCCTGCTGCGAAAAAAGCCCCGGTGAAGACAACAAAGGTGAAACGTGAAAGCAAAAAGAAAAAGATTTTCGTACTCGACACTTCAGTAATTCTTTATAATCACGACTCAATCAACAATTTTGAGGACAACGATGTTGCGATTCCCATTACTGTACTTGAGGAACTTGATAATTTCAAAAAAGGGAACGATACCAAGAATTTCGAAGCCAGGGAGTTTATCCGGATCATCGACAGCCTTTCGGATAATGCCACCCTCACCGACTGGATTCCACTGGTAAAGTCAAAGGGGGGCATGTTCAAGGTGGTAATGAACGAGCGCAGCGAACTGGATGCCCGTCAGATTTTTGATGATAATAAACCCGATCACCGTATCCTGAATGCAGCCCTGAGCCTGGTGCAGGAGTATCCCGACCGCAAGGTGATCCTGGTCAGCAAGGATATTAATCTCAGGCTGAAAGCCAAGTCGCTCAATCTTACGGCCGAGGATTTTCTTACCGGTAAAATTAAGGATGTTGAAGGGTTATACACCGGTATATCGACAATCAACAATCTCAGCAGCCGGATCATTGACAAACTCTATCAGAACGGGTACTGTCTCCCGCGCGACATCGGGGTGAAATCTCCGGTTCCCAATCACTATTACATTCTCCGCAACACAAACACTTCTGCCCTTGCCTGCTATAATGCATTGACCAGGCGGATAGAGCGGCTCGAAAAACGTTCTGCTTTCCGCATTACCCCGCGTAATGCCGAGCAGGTATTTGCCATGCACGCCATTCTTAATCCCGATGTGAAGCTGGTAACTTTACAGGGCGTAGCAGGTACCGGCAAAACGCTCCTCGCCCTTGCTGCCGCGCTTGAGCAAAAGAGGAATTTCAAGCAGGTGTTCCTTGCCAGGCCCATTGTTCCGCTGAGCAACAAGGATATAGGATTTTTGCCTGGGGATATCAAATCAAAGATTAATCCTTACATGGAACCGCTGTACGATAACCTGAAGTTTATCCAGAGCCAGTACAGTGAAAAGGACAAGGAATATAAAAACATTACCGATTCTCTTGAGAATGAAAAGCTTGTTATTCAGCCGCTTGCCTATATCAGGGGAAGAAGTATTTCGAATGTCTGCTTTATCATTGATGAAGCCCAGAACCTGACGCCGCACGAGGTGAAGACCATCATCACCCGGGCGGGGCAGGGGACCAAGATTATCTTCACAGGGGATATCTACCAGATTGACACGCCTTACCTGGATGCGCAGAGTAATGGTCTTTCCTATCTGATAGACAAGGTTAAGCACCATTCCATTTATGCACATGTAAGGCTCGAAAAGGGAGAGCGTTCGGAACTGGCAAATCTTGCCAATGATCTGCTCTAGCGGTTTCAGTAAATGACTTTGTATTCCGCCTGAACAAGGCCGGAAGGAAAGCCTTTGACCTGAAGGAATTCCAGTTTCAAAGGATGTAATCCTTCCCTGAACAGAGGGATTCCGCTTCCCAGAATAACGGGGATTGTAGATATACAAATGGTGTCGAGCAGACGACTGTTTAACAGTTCACCGATCATTTGCGGTCCTCCTTCAATCTGTATGTCCTTTCCGGCCGATAATTTCAGCTCTCTGATAAGTTGTGTCAGGTTTCCGCTGTAAAATACAACCGGTCCGGACTCCGGATTTCCGGAGGAGGAAATCACATAAACCTGTTTTTCCTCAAACGGAGAAGTGACACCATCCGAACTGACTTTTTCCCAGGTGCTGCGGCCGATAACGACAGTATCGGTTTCGCCGGCGTAGGCTGAATAACCATAATCTTCCCCAGCTCGTTCCACCGTCTGCAGAAAGCTCAGGTCATGATCCGGTCCGGCAATGTATCCATCGAGGCTGGTGGCAACGAACAGCCTTACTTTACGGGGTTGCATATTTACTTTGTTTCGTAAACAACAGTAATTACTGTGTGTCCGACCACCCTCAGCGTTTCCCTGCTGATGTGGTTCATATCATCATTTAAGGTATGCCACTGGTCAAAGAAGCCTTTTTCGCGGTCGGGATCGTAATCGATGATATCGATGGTAGGAATCCGGATGATCTCATTGATGTAGAGGTGGTCGTCTGTGATGCCGCCGGTTTTACGGGTCAGGAAATAATTCTGGTAGCCCAGGCGGTGGGCTGTATTCCATACCTTGCGCATGATGTCGGGCGCGTAATACATCGAGGTTCCTTCCATGGTAAAAGCGGGACTGGCGGCGCCCACCATATCGAGCAATATGCCGAAACGGGCGGAATATCCTGGCACATGTGGATTTCTGGCCCAATACTGTGATCCCAGCGCCCATGAGTCAGTATTATTCCCGGGCCCTTCTTCGTGGTCGCCGTAATCTTCGGCATCGAACAGCACAATATCAACACCGATGCCTGGATTATAAAGGCTCATTTGCCGGGCAATTTCAAGCAGCACACCTACGCCGCTTGCACCGTCATTGGCTCCGGGGATGGGTTCACGGCGCTTTGATGGGTCAGGATCATGATCGGCCCAGGGCCTGGAGTCCCAATGGGCGCACAGCAGCACCCTTGAACGGTTCTCCGGATTAAAGGAAGCTATGATGTTTCTGGCATCGAGCATGGTGCCGTCAGAAGCCCTGAGCCTGGTTTGCTGCACAATCACTTCGGGTGTAAAGCGTTTCAGCGTATTTTCAAGCCAGGCGGCACAGGCTTTATGGGCGGCGGTATTGGGCACCCTCGGCCCAAAGGAGACCTGCTTTTCAACATAATGGTAGGCCGAGTCGGCATTGAATTCAGGAACAAATACAGCAACAGGCTCATTCCCTTTCACATCAGGCTCCGCTTTTTTATTATTCCGGTTTCCGCATGAAATCAAGAGCAACAGTGAAACTCCAAAAATTATGTAGTGTTTGATATTATTTTTCATTTAAGTCCGGTTTAATCATCAGAAAATGGAAGAAGGCGTGTTGAATTTCCCGCTGAAGACGGAATCTTTGGCTTTTCGTCTTTCCCTGGGAGCGGTTTCTGATGCCACAAGGTTCTTGTGCAGGGATTCAGGTTTGCCGATGTATCCGACCGCTACCACGGTCAGGGCTTCATGAGTGTCGGGGATGTCAAAAAGAGTTTTGGCAAGCAGCGGGTCAAACCCTCCCATCTGGTGCACATACAATCCTTCTGCCATGGCCTGAAAGGTGAGATGTGCCACAGACTGCCCCAGGTCGTACTGGGCAGCCACATTGATTTCGCCTTTTTTACCGGTCTTGCCGGCAACCGCCACAAAGAGCATGGGCGCGCTGGTTGCCCAGAGCAGGTTGAACTCAACCAGTGTTCTGGTAATATGTTCGTAGGTGTCGTCACCTTTCAGCCCTACGATAAAATACCATGGCTGAATATTGGAAGACGACGGTGCCCAGCGCGCCGCTTCGAAAAGGCTGCGGATTTTATCCGGTTCAATAAACCGGTTGTCAAATGCCCTCGGCGACCATCTCTCTTTTAACAATGGATGAATCGGGAAGTCGTTTGAAGCGGTTTTTGTATTCATATTGCTGCTTTTGTTCTGGTCGTTCATAATTGTCAGATTTTACAATTTTATCTTAGAACGTAACCGTGAATACTGTTCCCTCTCCGGGGGATGATTTCACGGTTACTGTACCTTTGTGGAGATGCATGATCTGGCGGGAGAGACTGAGTCCGATGCCGGAACCATCTTTCTTGGATGTAAAAAACGGCATGAAAATTTTGTCAAGAATATCAGGTTTGATGCCATGTCCGTTGTCCGAGAAGTCAATGCTTACCCTGCCGTTACTGTTCGGTGAGGCTGTAACCGATATCCGGGGGTCCGTTTTTTCTTTTACGGCATCGATGGCATTAAGCAACAGGTTGATAAATACCTGGTCGATGAGATCCGGGTCAGCGGTGATCATAAGGTCTTCAGGGAATACCCGGGGACTGCAGACAATGCCGAGCTGATCCATTTTTGGTTTCAGCAGGATATGGGCCCTGTCAAAAAGCTCTTTTACAGCGAAGTACCTGAAATTTGGCCGGGGTATGCGGGTCAGGTTGCGGTAAGTTTCAACAAAATTGAGCAATCCTTCGCTCCGGCTCTGAATGGTGATGAGTGCCTGGTGTATGCTATCCAGATCGTCTCCGTCGAGCGTATGGATCTGCACACTGTTTTCTGCTTCATCCAGCAGCATTTCACGAACGGTTGAAGCCAGCGATGAAATCGGTGTAATTGAATTCATAATTTCATGCGTGAGCACCCTGATTAGTTTCTGCCATGATTCTATTTCTTTTTCTTCCAGTTCCGAACTGATGTTCTGCAAGGAAACCAGCAGAAATTCCTCGCCGCGCATCCTGAATTCAGTGGCATAAACTGAAATCTGAAGCAACTCATTGTCAATTACCAGTTTGATCAGTTGCCGGTCACCGGCGTTCATGCTGAGCAGCATTTCCGGCAGTGATGATTTGATGACCCCCAGATCCCTGACGTGTTTGAGGTTCGAAATCTTCAGCAGGCGCTTGATGGCATTGTTGAAGATATCCACCTTGCCGTCTTTTCTGAATGCGATGATGCCGATGCTGACATGCTGAACCACCGTGAGCAGGTAGTTATAGTGCTCCTCCTTTTCGGCCCTGTTTTTCCGGAATTCGCTGATTACTTCATTGAAAGCCCGGTTGAGGCCCTCGAAGCTTCGCCCAAGATCTCTGTCAAAAAAGGAGGTGCTGAAGTCTGAATGCCTGATGCTTTCAAGAAACTGGGTAAGTTTCCGGTTGGTTCGTTCAATATAACGGATAAGCACTGCTACCTGAATTACGGCCAATAATCCGGCAATCAGTGCCGTAACTCCCTGCTGTTCATTACGAGCCAGGATGACCAGTAACATCAGGTTGGCTGTAATCAGCAATACCCTGATAAAGATATTAATCCTGAATTTCTTAAAGCCCATGTTTCTCTATTCTGCGATACAGTGAGGCCCTGGTGAGTCCGAGTTCTTTGGCGGCTTTGCTGATGTTGCCCCCGTGTTTGTCAATCACCCTTCGGATCAGCAGTTTTTCCCTTTCTTCGAGGTTGGTGATATCATCCGATTCATCGGACTGACCACCATCTTCTATCTGCGAGAGGAAGAAGTCCTGCGGTTGAAGGATATTGCTTTCACTGAGGATTACCGCCCTTTCCACCGCATGCTGAAGTTCCCTGATGTTGCCAGGCCAGCTGTGTTTTTCCAGCCTTCTGATGGTTGTCGGGTTGATCCTTTTCAGCGGCATTTTGTATTTTTTACAGTAGATCACCAGGAAGTGCTCCACGAGCTGCTGGATGTCCTCAAGTCTTTCGCGCAGGGGAGGCAGCAGAATTTCAACGGTATTGATGCGGTACAGCAGGTCCTGACGGAACTTGTTTTCATTCACCATCTGGTATAACGGCATGTTTGTGGCGCATATAAGCCTTACATCAATCGGAATCTCCCGGTTGGTCCCCAGCCTTACCACTTTCCTGTTCTGTAGCACGCTCAGCAACTTCGACTGCAGGTTAAAGGAAAGGTTTCCGATTTCATCAAGGAAAACAGTCCCTTTATTGGCAGCTTCAAAACGGCCGGCCCGGTCTTCTTTGGCATCGGTGAAGGCGCCTTTCTTAAATCCGAATAACTCGCTTTCGAAAAGCGTTTCACTGATAGCGCCAAGGTCAACGCTGATAAAAACCTCATTGTGGCGCGACGAGGCCTTGTGAATGGCACGGGCAATCAGCTCTTTGCCGGTTCCGTTCTCGCCGAGAATCAGCACATTGGCTTCCGTTTTGGCCACTTTTTCAACCGTAGCCATCACCTTCTGCATGGCAGGAGATTGACCGATCAGGTTACCATAGGCCTGATCCTGATTGGCAATCAGTACCTTCTGTTTGCTCTTCAGGTCTTCAATTTCTTCCTTATTGTGCCTTACTTTAAGGTTGGCTGTAATGGTGGCCAGCAGTTTTTTATTGTCCCATGGTTTCAGGATAAAGTTGGTAGCTCCTTCTTTTATGCCCTGCACGGCCAGTTCAATATCGCCGTAACCGGTAATAAAAATAACCACAGCCAGGGGGTCAATTTCAATAATTTTATTCAGCCAGTGAAATCCCTCCTTACCGCTGGTGGCATCCCTGGAGAAATTCATATCCAGCAGAATAAGGTCATAACTCTCATTCTTCATGATGGCGGGTATGTTCTCCGGGTTTTTTTCCGTATGCACAATGCTGAAGTGCTGTTTAAGAAAAAGCCTTGCTGCCAGCAACACATCCTGATCATCATCAACAATCAGTATTTTAGCGTCAATCTTACTCATCTATTGTTTTTTTTTGGTTCTTTGTTCTTGTTAATCCGGCTTTGGGTAAGGGAAGACCGGTATAAAACTTCTGTCAGGTATTCTGAGCAGGATCGCTTTCTCAAACCGGCACACAGCAATAGTTGATCCTGATTGTTATAAGGAAAAAACAAGGGGCAGCTGCCAGTAACTATAAATGGCATTATACTGACCCGGCAATTTGCTAAATTATAAAATGTTCGGAAACGAACAGCCATAAGAACGGCTTTGAACAGCAATAAATTGTTAAAAATTTCTAAAAATTTTTATTTCGCTGATAAATAGTGTATTATAATTAGTGGCATGGAATTAGTAACACCGGTCTCAGCATAACTGGAATTTATGGACAGGATTATAGAAAAAAAGCGATGGACTCCCGGAAGGATTGCTGCAATAGCAGGAATCGTTTTGCTGGTGATACTGATTTTGTGGGTATTTGCTTTCAGAGACAATCGCAGCAGGCTTTATGTGGAATACAACCAATTGAGTATAGCTGCTGTTGAAAAGAGCAGGTTCCAGGAGTTTATTCCGGTTGACGGCATTGTTTTCCCGAGGAATACTGTTTATATTGATGCCGTTCAGGGTGGGATTGTTGAAGAGATTTTTGTTGAGGACGGCGCTATCCTGAAGCAGGGAGATCCCATACTCAGGCTTTCAAATGCAAATATGGAGCTGAGTTATATGGATCAGGAGACCCGGATGTATGATGCCATCAACAACCTGGCCAATACCAGGATCAGTCTTGAACAGTTAAAATACGTCAGGCAGAAAGAAATTACGCAGCTGAATTATGAGATTGACAAACTCAAAACGGATTTCAGCCGTAAGGAACAGTTTTACCGTGATAAATTGATCTCTGAAAAAGAGTATGAAGACGCCCGCCGCGATTACCAATATTCTCTGAAGCAGATGGAGATTGCGCTGAACCTCAGAAGACTGGATTCCATTTCAGGCGTTTCACAGGGGAAGCAGATATCATTATCGATGGAAAGGATGAATAATAACCTGGCTTTGTTGAAAAGGAATATGGATAACATGACCATCAAATCGCCGGTTGACGGTAAGCTTTCAGCTTTCCTGGTTGAGATAGGGCAAACAAAAAGCTCCGGTGAGCACCTCGGTCAGATTGATATGATGGATGGCATTAAGCTCCGGGCAAACATTGATGAAAGATACATTTCGCGTGTTTTTACGGGTCAGGAGGCGTCCTGTGATCTGGGAAACAAAACATACGAGCTTGAAATCTCGAAGATATATACCAATGTTACCGGCGGTACATTTCAGGTTGATCTTTTGTTTACAGATGAAGAGCCTGTTGAAGTCAAGCGGGGTCAGACCATTCAACTGAAGGTGAAGTTTTCGGGAGCCTCCGATGCCCTGATCCTGCGCAGGGGTGGATTTTTCCAGGAAACCGGCGGCAACTGGATTTACGTACTTGATCCGTCAGAAGAATATGCTGTGAAGAGAAACATCCGCATTGGCCGGCAGAATACTTCACATTATGAGGTACTTGAAGGACTGGAGGCCGGCGAGAAGGTCATTGTTTCGTCGTACGATAACTTCAATTCGCGGGAGAAACTTATTTTCAGAAAATAACATCAGTCAGGAAACGCTCTTAAACTTAAATATTATGCTCAAAACGGTCAATCTCTCCAAAATTTTCAGGACAGACGAAGTGGAAACCACTGCATTGAATAAAGTTTCATTTGAAATCAAGAAGGGTGAGTTTGTCGCCATCATGGGGCCTTCGGGCTGTGGAAAGTCAACATTGCTAAATATTCTGGGGCTGCTGGATAATCCGACCGAGGGGGAGTATTATTTCCTGGGCAGAGAGGTTTCAGGATTTACCGAGAAGCAGCGTGCCAATACCCGCAAGCAGAACATCGGATTCGTATTTCAGAATTTTAATCTGATCGACGAACTGAATGTATATGAAAATGTTGAATTGCCGCTGATATATCTTGGTCTTAGTTCCTCAGAGCGCAAGCGCAGGGTTGAATCGGCCCTTGAGCAGATGCAGATTATGCACCGCCGCAAGCATTTCCCGCTTCAATTATCGGGGGGTCAGCAGCAGCGTGTAGCTGTCGCCAGGGCCGTGGTAGCCAATCCGCACCTTATTCTTGCCGATGAACCCACCGGTAACCTCGATTCTGCGCACGGCGAAGAGGTGATGAATCTGCTGGCTTCACTTAACCAGAACGGAACTACCATCATAATGGTTACGCACTCGCAGCGCGATGCCGAATACGCACAGCGAATCATCAGGTTGTTCGACGGACAGGTAATCAATGAGAATATCAAAGCCGGAAAGCTTGAAGCCAATACCCTTTAGAGGGTTCCCCTGCTATTTTGATCATTTTGGATTATCCTTAACTCCTGAACCATGTTTGCCAATTACCTGAAGACTGCACTGCGCAGCCTGATGCGCCAGAAGAATTATGCCCTGATTAATCTTGCCGGGCTCTCGTTCGGGATTGCCGCCTTTATCCTTATCATGCTGTATGTGCAACATGAATTGAAGTTCGACCATCACCTGAGTAAACGCGACCGGATTTTCAGGGTGGTTGAAATTCAGAATGAGCCGGGTGTGGGTGAGCAGCATGTAGCCATTACCATGGGACCGCTTGCCAAGGCAATGCTCAGCGATTTCCCTCAGGTAAAAAATGCTGTCAGGCTGATGAGTGCCTTTAATGTAACTGCTGTCAGTCGCGGCGAAAAATCTTTCAGGGAGGACAATTTATATTATGCCGATCCCTCAGTAATCGACATGTTCGATATTTCTTTTATATACGGAGATCCGGCCAAAGCGATGCAGGAACCGCGCAGCGTGGTTTTGTCACGGAAGGTTGCAGAGAAATACTTCGGTGATGCTGCTAAAGCCATGGGCAATACCCTTTTATTTGACAAGACCAGCTTTACAATTACCGGGGTTATGGACGATCAGCCTGAAACCACCCACTTTTTCTTCGATATGCTGGTGCCGATTGCCACGGCTGAAGCATTGCCTGCTTTCGAGTGGATGAAAGGATGGAATTCCAATTCACTGGTGACCTATGTTGAGCTTGACAGGCCTTCTTCGGCAGCAGAAATTAACATGGGATTTGATGACTTTCTCAAGCGGTATGCCTTTAGTAAGGACGATGGCTGGCAATACCTTGAAATGTATCTTCAGCCCCTGAGCGAGGTATACCTGAAGTCAGGACACATTAAATTTCAGAATGTTACTGCCATGGGTGATGCAAGCATGGTAAATGTTTTTATCGTGATTTCAATCCTGATTCTGTTGATTGCCTGTGTAAATTTCATAAACATTTCCATTGCCAGGTCTGTAAAGCGTTCCCGTGAAGTAGGAATGAGAAAGGTACTGGGTGCCGACAGGGGAAGTCTTATTATTCAGTTTATCAGTGAGTCTGCAATTATTACCCTGACTTCTGTTGTTTTGGCCCTGGGTATCGTTGAACTGGTCCTTCCGGAACTGAATAAACTGCTCGGCACTGTCTTCACGATAGATTTCATCTCAAATCCGATGTTCAACGCAGGCCTGCTGTTACTTTTCATAGTGATCAGCCTGGTTTCGGGCTCCTATCCGGCCTTTTACCTTTCACGTCTGCATCCCATTGCCGTCTTAAGAGGTATTTCAGGGAGATCAGGCCCCCGGAGCGGCTTGCTGAGCAAAGTACTGGTAGTTTTCCAGTTTATTATTTCCGTCGGGCTGTTGCTTGCCGTATTTGTAATCCGGGATCAGGTAAATTTTATCAGGAACAAGGATCTGGGCATTCAATATACCAACAGAATTTTTGTAGGGTTTGGTGAGTCGGGGTTTGAAAAAATCGGGGTAATCAAACAGGAACTGATGCAGCACCCGGCCATACAGTCGGTTTCCGGCTGTTCTTATGTAAATGGTGTAGCCGGAAGCCAGGGGCCGGTATTTGTGGATGATTCAGCCAACACCAAGCTTTTCGTGAGATACGGTTTTGTTGATGAAGATTTCTTCAGGTCAATGGACGTTGAGTTTGCCGATGGCCGCGATTTTAATGGGTTGCAGTCGGGTGATATCAACAGGGCGGTGATCGTGAATCAGGCTACCGTAAGCGCGCTGGGATGGGATAACGCCCTGGGGCGGAAGTTTGTATTTCCACAGTCCGCTGATTCTTCAGGGAAAGCTGAAATTATCGGTGTTGTAAAAGATTACCACTATTATTCCCTGCGCAGTCCCATAGAACCTGCCGTCTGGATATGGTCGCCTGAAAGGTTCAGGGGAGTGGTTGTGAAATATGCCAACAGCGGAAACCGGGACGAAATCAGGAGTTTTATAGAATCCAAATGGACTTCTGTTTTTCCGGGACTTCCGGTTCAGATGACGGATGCGACCAATTATCTTACGCAGAATTACAAAGGTGACCAGACCACTTTTACCCTTTTCATTTATTTTACTATGGTTTCGCTCCTGCTCTCCTGCCTTGGCCTGTTCGGTCTTACGTCACTGCTGATTGAGCAGAGAACCAGGGTAATCGGAATCAGAAAGGTGATGGGTGGAACTGTTTCCCAGATTGCCATTCATTTGGTTAAAGATTATCTTTTACTTGTATTTACCGCAGGGATCATCGCTTTGCCGGCCGGTTATTTCCTGCTGCAAAAGCAATTGGATGAGTTTGCATACCATATCTCTATCAATGTAATTCACCTGATTGTGCCTGTTTTGCTGGCATTGCTGATCGCATTCCTGACCATTGTTTTCAAAGCTTACAGAGCGGCAAATGCCAATCCGGTTGTTGCCCTGAAATATGAATAGGGCAAACATTAAGCCGCTGAATCAATGCAATGATTTGCAAACAGGAGGAATACTGTTCCCTATTATTTATTCATTGCGTTTTCAAGGGTTTCTTTTATTTCATAACCGGTGATTCCGCTATTCTGTTCCAATCCCGGCCTGCCGGATCTATAGCGGATCCTGACAAATTCATTATACTATTCAGTAAGAATCAACAATTAACCTGTAATTAATCAGTGATGATTATTGCAACTTCTCATTCTCCGGATTAATGCCTCTTTTGAGTTTTGTGTATTGTATTTCAGGTAATATTCATCTTTCTGAGTAAGGTACTTAATCTGGTTACTGTTTTTTCTTAACAGAAAATTTCTTTTTTTTTCGAAATGAAATCGATCCGGAATGTACGGATTGGAAGTTAAATTCTGATCTGAAGCATCCGGATAGTGATAAATACCGGCGCCAAAAAGGGGGTAGAAATTTCTAAATATCACATATACAGTATAATAATAGATTTTTGTCATTAACAATATGTGGATTCCGGCTTTTCCGGAGTTATTTTTTTCGGGCAAAGTAAATAAGATGTATTTCATTAAAAATTCTTATCCGGCAGCTTGAAAAATGTATTATTTTTGTATTTCCTATT
>Ga0209203_1000695_pt1 | contig 27534 bp, 24 predicted proteins | sample AD_UKC109_MetaG_FD_184423 | JGI IMG/M metagenome (GOLD analysis project Ga0209203, IMG submission 184423) | Active sludge microbial communities of municipal wastewater-treating anaerobic digesters from Hong Kong - AD_UKC109_MetaG (SPAdes)... | ecosystem: Engineered > Bioreactor > Anaerobic >... | reverse complement strand
GCCCGACCACAGCACGGCGATCGCCGCACCTTGGCGAAAGGCCGGGTCGATACAGGTGCGCCCGACCTCGAGGCGACGTCCCGGAAGGTCGAGGATCGGTTTCAGGTCAAACTCGCTGGCGGAATAGAAGCCACCGGCCCTGTGCGCCTGCCCGTCGAGCAGCAGGCGGGTCGAACCGATGATCCGGCCGCTGCCACTTTCGCGCACCAGCAGGTGCTGACAATAAGGATCGTATTCGTCCTCGTCATGACCGTGTTCGGCCCCTTTGACGGTGGCGCCGAGCTCCTGGGCGAACACGCGGTAGCGCAGGGCCTGGGAGGCGCGGATATCGTCGATCGTGGTCGCCAGTTCGACGTACAGGCGGTTTCTGGCGCGGCGGGCTGCGAGCTGGGGTATGGCGCTCATGGTCGGATCCGTGTGGTGGTAACGGGTGCCGCAAGCGTAGGGAGACCGCATGACACCGCCTTGTCATGCGGATGACGAATAGTTTGCAGAGGCGGAGTCGCGCCGTGTCGGGTGCCGCGTGCGGGTCTGTGGCGGTGCCTTCCGGGGGGTCAATAGTGAAAATATCAAGACAAAGGCGCACGATTTTCCCCTGGATTGACGGTACATCCGGACGGATTCGGCGCGGCGTGCGCTAGAATACCGGTTGGTTTTCGCCCTGGTCCCCGTAATGCCCTACACCCCACCCGGTGCGCCGTATCTGCTGCTCGACGAGATCGAATCGCCGGGCGGTCTGCGTGCGCTGGCGGCGGGCGAACTGCCGGCACTGGCGTCCGAGGTGCGGCGTTTCCTGGTCAATACGGTTTCGCAGACCGGCGGGCACCTGGCCGCGGGGCTCGGTGTGGTGGAACTGACAGTGGCCCTGCACTACGTGTTTAACACCCCGGAAGACCGCCTCGTGTGGGACGTCGGGCACCAGGCCTATCCGCACAAGATCCTTACCGGGCGCCGCGATCGCATGTCGACGCTGCGGCAGAAGGACGGGCTGTCCGGTTTTTTGAAGCGTGACGAATCGACGTACGACGCTTTCGGCGCCGGTCACTCGAGTACCTCGATCAGCGCCGCGCTGGGCATGGCGGTGGCCGCCAAGGCGGCCGGCGAGCAGCGCGAGCACATCGCGGTGATCGGCGACGGCGCACTGTCGGCGGGTATGGCATTCGAGGCACTCAACCATGCCGGGGCGCTCGATCTCGACCTGCTGGTGGTGCTGAACGACAACGACATGTCGATTTCGCAGCCGGTGGGGGCGATCAGCAACTACCTGGCCCGGGTGCTGTCGAGCCGTTTCTACAACCGCGTGCGCGAGGGTGGCAAACACGTGTTGAGCGGTCTGCCGGGGATGAAGGACCTGGTGCATCGCTGGGAAGAACACATGAAGGGCATGGTGATGCCCGGTACGCTGTTCGAGGAGCTCGGCTTCAATTACATCGGCCCGATCGACGGCCACGATCTGCCGCTGCTGGTCAGTACCCTGCGCAATATGAAGGCGATGCGCGGTCCGCGCTTCCTGCACGTCGTGACCCGCAAGGGTCGTGGGTATGCCCCTGCCGAGGGTGATCCCTGCGTCTATCACGGGGTGACGCCGTTCAATCCCTCCACAGGTCAGATGGCGGCCAAGGGTGGCGGCAGGAGCTTCACCCAGGTCTTTTCCGACTGGGTGTGCGATGCGGGTGAACGTGATCCGCGGCTGATGGCGGTCACGCCGGCGATGTGTGAGGGCTCGGGCCTGGTGGCATTTGCGGCCCGTTTCCCCAAGCGGTATTTCGACGTCGGCATCGCCGAGCAGCACGCGGTGACCTTCGCCGCGGGCATGGCGTGCGACGGACTGAAGCCGGTGGTCGCGATCTACTCGACCTTTCTGCAGCGTGCCTATGATCAACTGTTGCACGACGTCGCACTGCAGAACCTGGACGTGACCCTTGCCGTCGATCGTGCCGGCCAGGTCGGCGCCGACGGTGCGACCCATGCCGGTAGCTTCGATCTGAGCTATGCGCGCTGTATCCCGAATATGGCGATACTGGCGCCGGCCGATGAGCGTGAGTGCCGATTGATGCTGCAGACCGCCTTCGAACACCCGGGGCCGGCGTTGGTCCGCTATCCGCGCGGTGCAGGCAGCGGCGTCGAGCCGGGTGAGGGTTTCGAGACCCTGCCCTGGGGGCGCGGTGAAGTGATCAGGCAGGGCAGTGGTGTGGCCTTGCTGGTGTTCGGCACCCTGCTGCAGGCGGCACGGCCGGTGGCCGATGCCCTGGGCGCGACCCTGGTCAACATGCGTTTCGTCAAGCCGATGGACGAGGCGCTGGTGCTCGATCTGGCCGCGCGGCACCGCCTGCTGGTCACGCTGGAAGAGAATGTCGTGCAGGGCGGTGCCGGATCGGCGGTGAACGAGCTGTTGCACGCGGCCGGCATCGCGGCGCACGTGCTCAACCTCGGTCTGCCCGACACGTTCATCGAGCAGGGAACGCAGGCCGAACAGCTGGAGATGGCCGGCCTTTCGCCGACGCAGATCGAACAACGCATCGGCGCCGCGCTGGCCGCGCTCGACGACACCGGCCAGGCCGCACGCGCCTGAGGCTGTAGTCTCTACTGCGGCGGCCCCGGTTGCTCAATCGGTGGCTGGGCTGGGGTTGTCGCCCGTTTTCGCCGAACGGTCGGGAAACAATGCGTCTTTGTGGGCGCCTTTCGACCATCCCTGCCCTTCGCCAAGCAACCAACAGACGGCAGCTTTCCGATTTCCCATTCGGCGAGACAAGACCCTGAAGAAACGCTCGCCCCTTGGGCCCAAATGCCTGGTTCCGACATTTCGGCAAATCCCTGGCGTTTCGGCGAAACACGCCTTGTGTTCGCCGACTATATTCGTCCCCATGTGAATCTTGGCAATTTGGCTAATGTTTTCTTTGCGAGGGCTATAGCATGCGTAACGAAACGGGTCAGCAACTTACCGGAAAGTTCATCGTCCTTGGCCTCGCCGCCATCGCTGCATCACCATGGTCCGTCATTGCCAGTACAGACGCTGAGATGATCGAGCGAGGGCGGTACATTGCGCAGGTCGGGGGCTGCAATGATTGCCATACCTCAGGTTATCTTCTGGGCAACGGTGAAATTTCAGAATCTCAATGGCTAAAGGGCGACACATTCGGCTGGCGCGGGCCATGGGGTACCACCTACGCGCCCAATCTTAGGCTATATGTCAAAGACATGAGCGAAGATCAGTGGGTGGTAGCGTGTCGTACCTTAAAAAGGCGCCCACCCATGCCGTGGTACACGGTCAACATGATGCACGAGCAGGACCTGCGGGCGCTCTATCGTTTCATCGTATCGCTTGGAGCGCCTGGCAACCCGGCGCCGAGCTATCTACCGCCCGACGAAGAGCCCCCTGCACCTTACGCCCTATTTCCCGCACCGCCGGACCAGAAGTAGGTAATCCAGAAGTTGGAGTTGACGGGCGTTTTGTCTTTAGTTTTGGTGCAGATGACCGAGTTCGGGCGGCAGCGCCTGTTACCAACTTCATCATCTTAAAGAATCCCGACAGACTGAAACGGTGCTGCCGTTAGGACCGGTTGTGGCGGACTTCGGTGGTTCTCAGTTTTTCGCTGAAAGCCACCAGTGGATAGGTAGAGGTTTCGCGGATGTCAGCTAGGGGGCAGCTATCCCCAAAGGCGGCCCCCGGCCAACTCCGGTCATTCCCGGATCGATTTGCTCGACCGCCAAGATGTTGCATAACACCGGGTCTGCGAACTGGCGCTTTCACCCATGACGAGACATCCACCTTTGCTGCCGATCCAGGCGGGACCCAACACAAGTGGACGAAGTACTTGGTTTTGCGTAGAGAGCTAGCGATTGTGTTGGGTTTTTTTACGCTTGAACCAGATGGGAACTTTCGAAACACAATCACAACCCTGATCTAAGCTGGTTTTTGTTCGTCTATGTCTATGATTGATATGAAAAATTACGTAAACCTATCAAAGCCATTATTCGATATAGACTAGTCTGGCTCGCTTTTTGCTGGTTGCCAGTAAGCAATTTTTCTACCCGCACTTAATGTGCAAGGATGTTTTAGATGAAAAGAACCTTATTCGGTATGCTGCTGATACTCGCAACGACAACAACTGCTAGCGCTGGCATTATTATCAATGTAGCTGACAATGGCGGTTTCGCTGAATTTACGTTCACTGGTTCAGATACATTGTCTACGAGCGGCAACATGTTTAACGGATTTTGGGTAGCCGCAGATCGAGTCCCTAACTTGATGAACGGAAGCTACAATACCGATGGGAGTGTTACGAGTGGAGCGGCCTCGTTTTCATTCGGTGCAACAAGCTATAGCGTGGTTGATGTTTGGGAGGGTTTCGCTACAGGCGTGGGCAATTATGCATTTGGCTGGAGAACATCTGGCGCTACTCCGGGTTCTCAATCAGCCGGAACCGCAGTGTCGATATCTGGTTCGATTTTAACCGATGTTTTATTCGCCCATTTCAATCAGGGAGTATTCTTTTCCCAATACATCGGGCCACATTCTGATGCTCCTGACGCTATGCTTCGCGACGGTATCACAATTAATGTCGGTGAAGGTCAAGTTCCAGTCCCAACTCCCCTCGCTCTCTTGGGATTAGGTCTAGCGGCTATCGGTTGGACCAAACGCAAAGTCTGATCAACCATCAAGAATCGAATTAAAGCCTCATTCACGTGAGGTTTTTTTTCGCCGGGAAGACCACGCAACGAGCGGTGATTCAGATTCTTGGGGCGACCGTTTGGTGTCGGTTGCTGCCGATTTGGCTAGCTGTGCGAACGTCGGCTCAGTGTCGAAAGCGGAAGTGGCCCTTGTATCCAGGCTATCGGGCTGACCCCGCCGAGGATCTCGTCAACGAACCAGATGCATCGTCGGCTTCAGCTGAACAGCGTCAACACCCCGGTGTAGCCGTACAGCCGGTTGTGTGAGATCTCGCCGTTGGCGTAGAAGCCGGCCAGGGGCACATCGCCGATCAATTCCTGCACCCGCCGCATTTCGGCAGAGTCGTCGCCGAACAGGTTGCGGCCTCGTCCCAGGCAGGAATGATACAGGGCACCCCGGGGTTCGCCGGGCAGGCGTTTCATCAGGCCGTCGATCATCTGCGCCAGGTCCTCGCGCGCGGTCTCGGCGTCGCGTCGTGCGAACTGGACCTCCATGCCCGGCTGCGGCATGTCGCCGATTGCAATCAGTCCGCGGTCCGGATCGATGCCGATGAGATTGCGCACCAGGTAGTCGCCGGTATCCGAGCCGGCAATCGGCAGCGCCACGAAGATGTAGCCGCCGACGCGGTGCAGATCACGCGCCAGCACCTCGCCGATGTCTTCTTTGAATACGTCCAGCGCCGGACGCTCGTCGATGGTCTCGATGATGTTGTGCTGACACGCGGTGATGTGGTGCCTGTGACCGATCAGGCTGCAGCCCTGACTGAGCCCGGTGCTGATGGCCACCTTGCCGCTGAACAGCACACCCGACAGTCCGCCGCCTTCGGCACGATCTGCGATCAGCACCGGCAGGTTCTGCGCCGAGGCAATGCCGCCGACCATGAATCCGCCCTGCAGCTGCTCGCTGAAACTGACCAGCAGGTCCGGCAGCACCGTGCATGCGGGGTCGCCGTGCACCACCGCGACCGATGCCAGGTTGCGCTCACGCCAGCCCCGAGTGGTGTCGAGCCATTCGAGCGGATCGGTGTCGAATCTCGGGATGATGCGGAAATCGTCACCACAAAAGGGTGTGGTCAGCACCGCGAGTGCGGGCTCCTCGTAGGTCTCGCGTCCGCTGCTGCACAGCCCCATGCCTGTGCACCCGACCCAGTGCGCGATACCGCTGCCGGTGCGCAGGTAGTCGACGATGCGATCGGTATCGCCCGCCAGTTCTTCGGCGAGGTAGATGAAGGCCAGCTCACCGCTGGTCGCGTCTCGTAGTTTGGCCAGCACCTGATCGCAGTTGTCGCGCCAATCGGCGCCGCTGGTATGGATGCTGGTAAAGGTGCGCATTCAGGGTGTGGGGCGGTGGCGGTCTGGCCGCCACCGCCAGCGGCTCAGAGGCCGCGCTCGTCCATCATCTGGTCGATGATCGGGCCAAAGATGACCTCCATCGCGAAGCCCATCTTGCCGCCCGGTACCACGATGCTGTTACGGCGCGACATGAACGAGCCGTTGATCATCGACAGCAGGTAGGGGAAGTCGGTACTGAACTTCTTCGGGTTGGCGAAGCGGATGACCACGAAGCTCTCGTCCGGCGTCGGGATGTCGCGCGCGATGAACGGGTTCGACGTGTCCACCAGCGATACGCGCTGGAAGTTGATGTCGGTGCGCGAGAACTGCGGGGTGATGTGATTGATGTAGTCCGGCATGCGACGCATGATGGTCTCGACGATCGCCTCCGGTGAGTAACCGCGCTCGGCGCTGTCACGATGGATCTTCTGGATCCATTCGAGGTTGACGATCGGAACGACGCCGATGCCGAGATCCACCTGGGCCGCGACATCGTTTTCCTCGGTAACGGCGAGCCCGTGCAGTCCCTCGTAGAACAACAGGTCGGTACCTTCGGGGATGGGCTCCCAGGGTGTGAACTCGCCCGATTTCTTATCGGTGCCCAGACGTGCATTGTGCTCGTCGGCCTCGTCCTGGTTGTGCAGGTAATAGCGCTTCTCACCGGTGCCGGTCTCGCCGTAGGTCTTGAACAGCTCCTCGAGTTTGTCGAAGCGGTTTGCCTCGGGCCCGAAATGGCTCAGACCCTCTTCGGTCATCTTGACCTTCATCTCGCCACGCTCGTAGCGATGGAAGCTGTCGCCTTCAACTACCGCGGCATTGATACCCTCGCGGATGAAGATGTGCTCGAAGGCGCGTTTGACGGTGGTGGTACCGGCACCGGACGAACCGGTAACCGCAACGACGGGATGTTGTTTGGACATGCTGTCCCCCCTGGATCTTGACGTTCTGTCTTGGTTAGCGATGAGGAACCGTCAGAACAAGGCAGGGACGTGGCTGGAATGGCCTCGTCTGCCCCCTGTATGCCTTATTCAGCAATTCCTAATTTAATGCTGCGCGCGACTATATCACAGCGGCCCCAGATCACTCCTCCGGCGCGGCCCGTGTTGAGTGCCGGTTGCGCTGGGTCAATTGTTGCGGCTGTTGCCTGGCCTGGGCCGCCGTCTTTTCTTTAAAGGCCTGAAAAACATCAGAATTCGCAATCAATTGTCGGCACGCGGCAGAAATCCGCGCTATCCTTGCGCGCTTTCGCGCGGGCCGGCCGGCAAACGCCGGTCGCACAACGGCGGCCGCCACGGTCGATGGCCCGGAGGCATGCTGCGTGAGGTGTCGGGCGCTGCGGTCGTGGCGGCGCATTGGTGACCCAATCGGGGCGGCGTGATGGAATCGCTCCACGGTTTCTTTTTTTTTTGGCGGCGTCGATGGAAGATGTATATCCCTATCCCGTTGCCCGTATCGGCCTGATCGGCGGCGGGCAACTCGGGCGCATGATGGTGAAGGCGGCCAAGCGTCTCGGCTGCACCTGCGTGGTACTCGACCCCTTGCAGGGTTCGCCGGCGGGGCAGGTCGCCGGGCACCAGATCGTCGGCGACTACAGCGACCCGGCCAAGCTCCGGGAACTCGCGGAATCCTGTGACATCGTCACCTTCGAACTCGAAGACATCGACACCGAGACGCTGATCACGCTGGAAGAGGAAGGGCATCGCATCTATCCGCGGCCTCAGTTGCTCGCGACCATCCAGGATAAATACGCGCAAAAGCAGTTCCTGCGCGATGCGGGTATTCCGACGTCGGACTTCATCGATATGCCGCAAGCGGATGCCGCCGCATTTGCCGCGTTCGGATACCCGCTGGTGCAGAAGGCGCGTCGCGGCGGTTACGACGGGCGTGGCGTGGCGGTGATGACCGATGAAACTGCGTTCGCCCGGCGTCTGCCGGTGCCTGGCTACGTCGAGCGCTTCGTCGACGCGGAAAAAGAACTGGCGGTGATGGTGGCACGCAACGTCGGCGGCGAGTGCCGCGTCTATCCGACTGTGGAGATGCGTTTTCACGCCGGCGACAACGTCCTCGATTTCCTGGTCGCGCCGGCCAATATCGACAGCGAGACGGCGCGGCGCGCGGAGGCGCTGGCGATGCGCACCGTCGAGGCGATGGACGGTGTCGGCGTGTTCGGCGTCGAGCTGTTTCTGGCCGCCGATGGCGGGTTGCTGGTCAACGAGGTGGCGCCGCGCACCCACAACTCCGGCCATCACACCATCGAGGCCTGCGTTACCGATCAGTTCGAGCAGCACCTGCGTGCGATCCTCGGGCTGCCGCTCGGCGAAACCCGTCAGCTGACGCCGGCAACCATGGTGAACCTGCTCGGTGAGCCGGGTTATGAAGGCCGGCCAGTCATATCCGGCCTGGCCGCGGTGCTGGCGATTCCCGGTGTCTGCGTACATATCTACGGCAAGGCGGTGACCAAGCCCGGCCGCAAGATGGGCCACGTGACCGTCATCGATGATTCGATCGACAGTGCCTGCGAAAAGGCGACCCGGGTAAAGACTTTGATCAAGATTCTCGGAGACAAGAAGTTATGAGCAACCCCCGTGTTGGCATCATCATGGGCAGCGATTCCGATCTGCCCGTAATGCAGGAGGCTGCGCAGATCCTGCGCGAGTTCGGCGTACCGTTCGAGATGACCATCGTCTCGGCACACCGCACCCCGGGGCGTCTGTACGACTATGCGCGGGAAGCGCGCGGGCGCGGCATCGGCGTGATCATCGCCGGTGCCGGCGGTGCCGCGCACCTGCCCGGTATGGCGGCGGCGATCACCGAACTGCCGGTGATCGGCGTGCCGGTCAAGACCTCGGCGCTGAGCGGCCAGGATTCACTGTTGTCCATCGTGCAGATGCCGGGTGGCGTACCGGTTGCCACCGTGGCGATCAACGGTGCCAAGAACGCCGGAATTCTCGCCGCGCAGATCCTTGGTGCTGGCGATCCCACCCTGCTCGACCGCGTGGCGCAGTACAAGCGTGACCTCGAGGCCATGGTGATGGGCAAGGTCGAGCAGATGGCGGCACAGCAGGGCTGATTGCGGGAAAGGTTTGCAGGCAGAAAAAAGGCGGGCCGGGCCCGCCTTGCACAGTTTACGAGTCTACCGGCACCTGTCCGGTGGCGCCGGTTTCGAAATGCTCAAAACATGCTGGCATTGATCCACATGTGCGTGGCAATGCTGGCCGCGTATCCCAGCGCAATCACCGGCGTCCATTTCAGGTGGCCGAAGAAGGTGTACTTCCCGCGTGCCTGGCCCATCAGGGCGACCCCTGCCGCTGAGCCGATCGACAGCATCGAACCGCCGACGCCGGCAGTCAGCGTCACCAACAGCCATTGGCCGAGCGACATGTCCGGCATCATCGTCAGCACGGCGAACATCACCGGGATGTTATCGACAATGGCCGACAACAAGCCGACCGTGATGTTGGCATTGGTTGCACCCCAGTCGATGTACATCAGCTCGGAGGCCAGAGACAGGTAGCCGATAAAGCCCAGACCGCCGACGCACAACACCACGCCGTAAAAGAACAGCAGGGTATCCCACTCGGCGCGCGCCACCTTGTTGAAGATGTCGAATGCGATGGGGTCTTCTTCGTGCAACGGATCGCCAGCGTTGATATTGCGGGCGCCCCTCTTCTTGAGGTAGTAACCAAAGAACTGCAGGTACGCCAGGCCGGTGAGCATGCCGATAACCGGCGGCATGTGGAGGAAATTGTGAAAGCTCACAGCGGTGGCGATGGTCAGCAGAAACAAGCCAATGATGCGCCTGGCGCCGAGCCGCATCTTGACCATCTCCCCGCCGCCTGCCGGTTGTTCGTTGGGTACCGCGAACATCATGATCACCGCCGGCACCAGCCAGTTCACCAGCGAGGGTACGAACAGGGCGAAGAACGACCAGAAATCGACCGGCCCCATGGTTGTCTGGATGTTTTTCTGCCAGACCATCAGCGTGGTGATGTCGCCGAATGGGCTGAAGGCGCCACCGGCGTTCGCGGCGATAACAATATTGATGCAGGCGATAAGGACAAACCTGGTGTTGCTTCCCCCCACTGCGAGGACCACTGCACACATCAACAGCGCGGTGGTCAGGTTGTCTGCGACCGGTGAGATCAGGAAGGACAATAATCCGGTGATCCAGAATAACTGGCGCAGGCTGAATCCCTTTTTCACCAGCCAGGAGCGCAATGCCTCGAACACCTGTCGTTCGTCCATGGCGTTGATGTAGGTCATCGCAACCAGCAGGAACAACATCAACTCGGCGTATTCCAGCAGGTTGTGGCGCACCGCCACTTCGGCGGCATGGTCGACGCCATTCTGCTGATAGACCACTGCGATCAGCGCCCAGATCACGCCGGCTGCCAGGATCACCGGTTTGGACTTGCGCAGATGGGTGAATTCCTCTGCCATCACCAGCAGGTAGGAAATACCAAAGATGGCAATGGCCGTGAACCCCACCCAGTGATCGGTCAGGTTCAGGGTGTTCTCTCCACTCCCGCTGGCCAATGCCAAGGTTGGTGAGGTCAGCAGCAGGGAAAAAGCCAGTCGCGACAACATTGTCATGTAAATCTCCATGTGCCTGGACAATTATTCACGCAGTAAGTCATCGACCGGATCGGCCGGTTTTTGAGGATTTTTATTCGAATTCGATGCTGTGATGGTGCCAGATGCCGGCGCCACGGTTCAGGCATCGGGGAAGCCGACCCCGGGGTTGAGGATCCCGTCGGGATCGAACTGACGTTTGATCGCCGCCATCAGGCGCAGGCTGGTGGTATCCAGTTCACGGCTGACGAAGTCACGCTTGACCCAGCCGATGCCATGCTCACCCGACAGGCTGCCGTCCAGCGACAGCACCAGGTCGAAGACCGCGTCCAGACAGGGATTGGCCGCCGCCATCTGCCCGGCGTCGTCAGGGTCGACCAGCAGGTTGACGTGGATGTTGCCGTTACCGGCGTGGCCGAAGTTGACGATGGTGATGCCGAATTGCGCGGCCAGCTGTTCAAGGCCGCCGATCAGTGCCGGTATCCGGGATACAGGGACGACGACGTCTTCGTTGATTTTTTTCGGCGCCACGTTGCGCAATGCCGGTGACAGGGCCTTGCGTGTGCGCCACAGGCGCGCGACCTCGTCGTCTGTCTGCGCCACGTCGACCTGGATGCAGCCGGCTCCACGAGCCGCCGCCGACACCTGGGCGGCGCTGGCCTCGATGCCGGCGAGGGGGCCGTCGACCTCGATCATCAGCAGGGCACGCGCTTCCTTCGGCAGCCCCAGGTCAGAATAGTTGCGCACCATGTCGATGGCGGTGCCATCCATGAACTCCAGTGCACATGGTGTCACCGGTTGCGCCATGATCCGCGATACCGCGTCGGCTGCTGCGTGGATGTCGGAATAGATGGCCTGCAGCGTGCGCCTGCTTTCCGCCAGTGGTGTCAGTTTCAGCGTGGCCTCGGTGATGATCGCCAGCGTGCCCTCGGAGCCGATCAGAAGGCGGGTCAGGTCGTAACCGACCACCCCCTTGGTCGTGGTTACGCCGGTCTTGAGTATCTCGCCGGTACCGGCCACGGCGCGCAGGCCCAGGGTGTTCTCACGCGGTGTGCCGTACTTGACGGCGCGCGGTCCGGCGGAGTTGTAGGCGAGATTGCCGCCGATTGTGCAGACCGCGGCGCTGGTCGGGTCAGGTGGCCAGAAGAAACCGTGCCCTGCGGCAGCGTCCTGCAATTCCTGATTGGTGTAACCCGGCGATACCCGTGCCACGCGGTTGGCGGGATCGATGGACAGCTCACTGCGCATGCGCTCCATCGATACCACGATGCCGCCACGCAATGGCACCGTGGCCCCGGTGGTGCCGGTGCCGCGTCCGCGTGCAATCAGCGGAACGCCGTTGCTGCGGCAGAGACCCACCAGTTCGGCAATCTGCGTGGCGTCGCGTGCAAAACATACCGCCTGCGGCAGGGCGTGCTGGCGGCTGTTGTCGTAGCCGTACACCCAGCAATCGCTCGCACCGGTGAGCAGGTCGGGTCCGACAAACAGCGTCGCAAGTTCGCGCTGCAGCGCTGGTGACAGCGCCAGCGCTTTATTTGGTTCAGCGGTCGAGATATTCAAACAATTTCACCACCCGCTTGACGCCGCTGACAAAGCGGACCTCCTCGGTGACCGCGTCGGCCTCGGTCGGGGTCAGCAGCCCCATCAGATAGACGCTGCCCTGGGCGCTGGTTACAGTCACCCGGGTCGGATCGAATCCGTCGATCTTGACGTTGAACAGCGCCACTTTGACCCTTGCCGTCAGATAGGCATCGGAAGTGGCCTCTCCCCAGGTGGATTCTGCGCCGACGACCACTTCATTGAATACCGCACGTACGCGCGGGATGCCGGCTACCCGCTGGCGGAACGCCTCGACGACTTCGATGTTTTCCGCCTGACCGGTCAGCAGCACTTGCAGATTGAACACGTCGATGCCGATATTCGCCTGTTTTTTCAGGGCTTCGTCTCCATCGCGGAAACTGATGGCTTCGAGGAGGATCTTTTGGTCCTCGACAAGGGTGCCGGCCGTGCGGCGGTCGTGTGCCACATTGGCGGTGGCCACCGCACCGCCGATGACCACGGCTCCACAGCCGCTGAGCGCCAGTGCCAACAATCCGACGATGACAGCCCTTGTTGCCGGGGTGTTGAGATTCATCATGTATTAACCACCCATGAGTTGAAGATCGATAAGGTCACACAGACAGTGAATCACCAGCCGATGGTTTTCGAGAATCCGCGCTGCATCGACTGCCGGTGTGCGGATCTCGATATCGTTGGTCCGCAGTTTCAGCGCCACGTCCCCGCCGTCACGCCCGGTCAGTGCGATCACGCGCATCTGCCGGTCGGCTGCGGCGTCGATGGCGGCCACCATGTTCTCGGCGGTGCCGTTGATGCTCAGCGTCAACAGTACATCACCCGGATGTCCAAGGGCGCTGACCGGTTTGGCGAAGATGTTGCCGAAACCTTCTTCCACCGCGATCGCGGTGAGGATCGCGGTGTCTGAGTTCAGTGCAATCGCGGGCAGGCCGGGGCGCTCGCGTTCGTAGCGGTGCTGCATCTGTGCGGCGAAATACTGGGCATCGGCCGCTGATCCGCCGTTGCCACAGCACAATACCTTGCCGCCGCCGAGAAGGCAGTTGACGATGCATTGCGCGGCCAGCGCAATGGGTGCGGCCTGGGTCCCGGCTGCACTGCTGGTCAGGCGCGCGTTATCGTCATACAGGGCGTTGATGCGTTCGATCGGATCCACAATGCTGCGTCGCTGCCGTGGTCAGTTGGCGCAAGTGTCGCACGCCAACTGCCGCCGGTCGATGTCACGTGGTAAACGCATCGCGAATCCATTGTCCCTGCTGTTGTGGGCCGTCGAAGCCGACGACGTCGAAGCGGCACGGCCCCTGCCAGCCGCTGGACATCAGGTAGTGCTGGGCCGCGTGAATCACGCGTCGCTGCTTGTTTGCGTCCACGCTCGACAGGGCACCGCCGAATCGTACGCTGCCACGCTGGCGCACCTCGACAAACACCAGATGCTGTGCGTCGCGCATGATCAGGTCGATCTCGCCGCCGCGGCAGCGATAGTTGCGTGCCACCAGGTTCAGGCCGCTGTGTCTCAGCAGCGCCTCCGCGCGCGACTCGGCATCACGTCCGGCATCCTGCGAGTTGCCCATCAGGAGGCGGGTGCTTGGCTGGAGACCTCCGGTGTGGCCGGCGCGGTCTGTTGTTCGGCGGATTGCAGATCGAGGCGTGGCGCGTAACCGAGGATGCGCGGTTGCTGGTCGAGCAGCACCCAGATGAGCTGGCGGTGGATCTGATTGGCTTCATCCATGTAGAGATTGCCGGTGCTGCCATCCAGTGACTCGTAGCGACTGCTCTGCAGGCGCCTCAGGTGGGGCACCAGGCGGAGTGCGTCCATTCCCATCGCATAGAGCCGCGCGTAGGCGGAGCCGCTCTTGGGCAGGCTTTGGACGATAGATGCGCGCGTGTCCAGGTCGCCGGTGCTGTTGGACAGCAGCCACGGAATATCGGCCAGCATGATGCCCCGCATGTCCTCTGCCTGGTTTGCTGAAAGCTGCCCGGTCCATGCGTGCGAGGTGGCATAAATCGGCAGATCGCCGGCGTGATGGAACTGCAGTTGCGGGCGGATGCCCTGTGCCTGTACCGGGCGCGCGGCGACAAACACCGCATCCACGTCGCTGCGCCGATTCGGCTCGAACTCGACCCGGCGGCCCAGCCAGCCCTCGATCTGGCGCCGCCGCGCCTCGCTCTGATCGATGTGCAGTGTCGAGGTGATGGTGTCGGAATAGTCGTGGCTGTTGTCGTCGTAACGCCCGATACCGGCCACACTGCCGCCGAGGGTCCGTGTGCGCTGTTCGAAGGCATTCGCCAGTCGCTCACCCCAGGTGTCCTGCGGCGCCAGGATCAACGGTCTCCGGTGGCCGTCGAGCCAGGCCCGTTCGGCTGCCTGGCGTGCCTCGTCTTCAGGCGACAGCGAGTACATGAACAGATTCGCCGGCAGCGTGGTGTCGACCTCGACCTGGTTGAGTGCGAGTACCGGTACCGGCAGTTCGCCGGCGCGGATCAGCTGCGCGACGGCGTCTTTCTGCAGTGGGCCGATGACCAGCTCTGCACCCTCGGCGACTGCGCGGGTGTACAGGGGCCACACCCCGGCTGGATCGGTGGCATCGTAAAAGCGCAGCTCCGGCCGCTTGCCCTCGGGCTGCTGAAAGCGGCTGATCACGATGCCGTCACGGATCGCTGCGGCGACCTCGGAGAACACGCCTGACTGCGGCAACAGTACGGCGATGGTCGATACGCGCTGCAACTGGCTCTGCAGGTATTGCTGATAGTTGGTGAGTAAGTCGGGCAATGCCGGATGCTGCGGAAAACGCGCACGCCAGTCGGCCAGCAGCGGCGCGAGCTGGTCGGGTTCGCCACCGTGCTTCTTGACCAGCAATGCCAGCTGCATCCAACCCCCGGCGATACCTGGCGGTGATGGTTGCAGGTTGCTCAGGACCAGCTCGTTGAGCAGCGCCAGCGTGCGCAGGATGTCGGTCTGCGTCGCCAGGCGTGCATCGCGATCGGTTTGCAGCGCATCCACTGCCTGCAGCGCATTCGCGGTCTCCAGCAGGTTGCCCATCTGGCGATAGGCCTCGGCGATGTCCTGGTGAAAGCGGATCCGAAGCGCGGTGTCGGCACCCGGCACAGGTGGCGCCGCCAGTGTTGCCAGGGCGTCGGTAGGACGTCTTTCCTGCAGCTGCACCTCGCTGCGCAACAGGTCGCGTTGCAGCGCCTGGTCTGCACCCAGGTTCATTGGTGTCAGCAGGTCGAGCGCCTGGCGAACGCCGTCCCAGTCATTTCCGGCGCGTGATGCCTCGGCGGCCGCCAGCAGATAGCCTGCACGCTGATCCGGGGTCGCCGTGCCCGCGGCGAGTCGTCGATAGAGCTCGGCAGCCGCCGGGTATTGCCCGGCCGCCAGCAGTTCGGCGGCGCGCACTGCGTCAGGATCGCTTGCTGGGCGCGACGGGCGTTCCGGGATCTGGCCGCAGCCATAGGCAAGGAGCAGCCAAAGCAGGACGATTGGCAGACGTGGCAGGGTGGTCGCTTGCATGGAACATCGCGTGCGGTCAGGATGGGACGTCGAGTATCAAAGGTGGGGTGAGAGGTGTCAAACCTGGCCGGGCGGCTCTACATCGTCGCCACACCGATCGGTAATCTGGACGACGTTACACTGCGCGCGATCGAGGTATTGCGTGGCGTCGACCGCATCCTCGCGGAGGATACGCGCCACAGCCGACGCCTGCTCGATCACCTCGGTATCGCCAAACCGATGCTGTCCCTGCACGAGCACAACGAGGTCGAGGCGACCGGGCGGATCGTCGAACAGCTCAAGGCCGGAGAATCCCTTGCATTGGTGTCGGATGCCGGTACGCCGCTGATCAGCGACCCTGGGTTTCCGTTGGTCCGTGCCTGCCGTGAACAGGGCATCGCGGTGATTCCGATACCAGGTCCCAGTGCGTTGCTCGCGGCACTGAGCGTCGCCGGCCTGCCGACCGACCGGTTTCGCTTCGAGGGCTTTCTGCCGCGCCGGCAGCAGGCGCGCAAGGCGCACCTGCAATCGCTGGTGCGCGAAACCACGACTCTGGTCTTTTACGAATCATCGCATCGCATCCTCGAATCCCTGAACGACCTCGTCGAGGTGTTTGGTGGTTTGCGTGTTGCGGTGCTGGCACGCGAACTGACCAAGCTGCATGAAACGGTCAGGTCGGCGCCGCTGGCTGAACTGTTGCAATGGGTCGAGGCCGATGACAATCAACGCAAGGGTGAAATCGTCGTGCTGGTGGCCGGTGCCGAGGCCGGTGGCGACAGGCTGTCCGTCGACGTCGATGGTCTGCTCGGGGTCTTGCTGGAGGAATTGCCGGTGAAACAGGCGGCCGGCCTCGCGGCGAGGATCACCGGCGAGAAAAAGAACCTGATGTACCGGCGGGCCCTGGAGATGACGAAAGACTGAGGCGCTTGCCTGCCGGGCCTGCTTGGCCTAGGGTGCACGGCGGAGTCGGCCAGACGATCGCGGTCGCCGCTAGGCGATGGAGGAAAGTCCGGGCTCCGCAGGGCAAGAGGCCAGGTAACGCCTGGGCGGCGCGAGCCGACGGAAAGTGCAACAGAAAGTAAACCGCCGATGGCATCAGGTTCGCCCTGACGCCAGGTAAGGGTGAAATGGTGCGGTAAGAGCGCACCGCGTCTGCGGTAACGTGGATGGCACGGCAAACCCCCTCTGGAGCAAGACCAAATAGGGAGGCACGCCTTCGGGCAGCCTGCGGCCCGCAGGTGTCTCCGGGTAGGTCGCACGAGGCGTCCGGTGACGGGCGTCCCAGATGAATGATCGTCCTCGACAGAACCCGGCTTATCGGCCGACTCCATTTTCCACCTGCTCCAAGTCCTGCTCCGCTGGCGGCTGCCCGCGGTCCCGGTGGCTTCAGGTTCTGCCTCGGGTTCTCCGGGAACTGTATTCGCCTCGCCGTATCGCCGTCACCCGCCGTACTTAATATTTCACTTTAACTCGCGCCGTTAGGGGCCTGTTTTGCGTCCCTTTCCTTGTTCTTGGCTTTCGCGCCTAAGTGACTGAGGATTAAGCATTTTTTCTTCCCAATTGGCTTGACCGAATGGGGGTTGCAACCTAAGATTGGGTGATAAGTGGGTGATCGTGGGGAATAGGGGCGGAGTCACCCACCCGAATAAGGAGACGGCGAAGCCGTGTTTTTGGGGGTCAGTACACTCAATGTCGACGCCAAGGGGCGCATCGCGATACCCGCAAAGCATCGCGATGCGTTCGATCGTGCCTGCGCCTCGCGGGTGGTGGTGACGATCAGCCCCAAAGAGCGGTGTCTCTGGCTGTATCCCGAGAACGAGTGGGTCGAGCTCGCGCGCAAGCTGTCCCGCCTGCCGAACATGAATCCGAAAAACCAGGCGATTCAACGCCTGATGCTTGGCCATGCCTCCGAACTGGAGCTGGATGGTCAGGGCCGCATACTGATTTCTCCCGAATTGCGCGACTTCGCCGGTCTCGGCAAGCGCGTGTCGCTGGTCGGTCAGGTGCACAAGTTCGAGATCTGGGATGCGGAATCCTGGGGTGGCGTCCGCGATGCATCCCTGGAAACGGTTGCGTCGGCAGACGGTTATTTCTCGGATGAGCTCGAGGGGATGTCGTTGTGATGCCGGCTCAGGCGGCGCATATCCCGGTCCTGCTCGACCAGGCGATCGAGGCGCTGCAGGTCCGCCCCGACGGTATCTATATAGATGGCACCTTTGGGCGGGGCGGGCACAGCGAGCGCATTCTTGCTCTCCTGGGTGACAAGGGGCGCCTGCTGGCGTTCGACAAGGATGCCGAGGCGGTGCGCGTCGCGCAGGCGCGTTTTGGTGACGATCGGCGTTTTTCGATCACGCATGGCAGCTTTGCCGATATTCCCATCGTGGTCGGCGAGTGCGACCTGGTGCATCGTATCGACGGCCTGTTGCTTGACCTTGGCGTGTCGTCGCCACAGCTCGACGACCCGACGCGTGGTTTCAGCTTTTTGAACGACGGCCCACTGGACATGCGCATGGACCAGTCGCGTGGTCAGAGTGCGGCGCAATGGCTGGCTGAGGCCGACGAGGAAGACATCGCCACGGTGATATACGAATACGGCGAAGAGCGCTTTTCGCGGCGTATCGCACGTGCCATCGTGGCGCGTCGCCAGGATACCCCGATCACCGGTACCCGCGACCTTGCCGATCTGGTGGCGCAGACCTGTCCAATCAAGGAAAAGCGTAAGCACCCGGCGACCCGCACTTTTCAGGCGATCCGCATCTTCATCAACCGCGAACTGGACGATCTGCAGCAGTGTCTGCAGGGCTCGCTGGAGGTGCTGGCGCAGGGGGCGCGTCTGGTCGTGATCAGCTTCCATTCGCTCGAGGACCGTATCGTCAAGCGCTTCATGCGTGACGCCGCACAGGGTCCGAGACTGCCAAAGGGTCTGCCGGTCAGGCACGTCGACACGCGCGGACAGCTGCAACTCGTTGGCAAGGCAACCCGGGCCTCGGCGGTCGAGTTGCACAACAATCCACGTGCGCGCAGTGCGGTGATGCGGGTCGCCGAGGTGGGCGCATGAGTCGCGGGCAGATGACATGGCTGTCGTTCCTGATGGTCGCCGTGGTGTGCAGCGGTGTCGCAGTCGTGTACGCGAAGTTCCTGTCGCGCTCACTGTTCGTCGAACTGCAGCAGGTGCGTGCCGAGCGTGACCAGGTCGATATGGAGTGGGGTCGTCTGCAACTCGAACTGGCGACGCGCGGTGCCCTGGGCCGGATCATGGACATCGCCGGCGAACGGCTGCAGATGCGTGTCCCGGCGGCCGAACAAATCGTGGTGGTGAAGTAGATGGCGGCGCGTCGCGACAAGCGTGCCCGCCAGGTGCGGCGCGAGGAAAAGGTGCTGCCGAGCTATGCCGGTCGCCGCTACACGGTTCTCGCGCTGTTCGTGATGGCTGCCGCCGCGCTGGTGTGGCGGGCAGTCGATCAGCAGATCCTGGAGAAGGATTTCCTGCAATCGGAAGGTGCCGATCGCTATCTCGACGAGGTCGAGGTGCCCGCACACCGTGGTCTGATCACGGACCGTCGGGGCGACGTGTTGGCGCTGAGCACGCCGGTCGACTCGATTGCGGCGAGTCCGCGTGTGCTGGGGACGGATATCGAGCAGTTGCTGGTTCTGGCAAAGGCGCTGGAGATGGACGCGGAAGAGCTGCGCGGCAAGCTGGTGCGCTACAGCCAGCGCCACTTCGTTTATCTGAAGCGCCGCCTGCCGCCTGCCGAGGCGGCTCACGTGATGGATGTCGCCAAGGCAAACGGTATCCAAGGGGTGCATATCGAGCGCGAGTACAAGCGCTACTACCCGGCCGGCGAGGTTTTTGGCCACGTGATGGGCTTTACCGATGTCGACGACATGGGCCAGGAAGGACTGGAACTGGCATTCGACCAGGCGCTGCGCGGCGAGACGGGTGCCAAGCTGGTGTTGCGCGACGGGCGGCGCCAGGTCGTCGACGACGTCGAGAACATCCGCAGCCCGCGCGCAGGCAATCACCTGGCGCTCAGCATCGACCAGCGCCTTCAGTTCACCGCCTACCGCGAGCTCAAGGCGGCCGTCCGGCGCCACCAGGCGATATCCGGCTCGCTGGTGCTGCTCGACGTGCAGACGGGTGAGGTCCTGGCGATGGTCAACCAGCCGTCGTTCAATCCGAATGGCGACCGCTCCAACCGTGCCGGCCGGTTGCGCAACCGCGCACTGACCGATCTGTTCGAGCCGGGTTCGACGCTCAAGCCGTTCACTGTGGCCGCAGCGCTGGACAAGGGCAGCATCAAGCCGGATTCGCTGATCGACACCTCGCCCGGTTACTTCCGCATCGGCCGTGCCCAGGTCAAGGACTCGCACAACCTCGGTGTGATCGACATCGCCACCGTGCTGAGCAAGTCGAGCAACGTGGGTGCCGGCAAGATCGCGCTTGCGCTGGAAAAGCGCGACCTGTGGCAGGTGATGGATAGACTCGGTTTCGGGCGTGCCGCAGGGACCGGGTTCCCTGGCGAGGCGGCAGGTCAGCTCAACGATTTTCGCCGCTGGGCGCAGATCGATCAGGCGACGCTGTCATTCGGTTACGGCATCTCGGTCAGCACCCTGCAGTTGGCCCAGGCCTATGCGGCGCTGGCCAATGACGGCGTCATGGTTCCGGCCACGCTGCTCAAACGCGATGTGCCGCCGGAAGGTCAGCGCGTATTCTCGGTGCCGACGGCGGTGGCGGTACGCAAGATGCTGGAGTCAGTGGCTACTGCCGATGGCACTGCACCAGAGGCGGCCGTGCTCGGCTACCGGGTCGCGGGCAAGACCGGGACCGTCAAGAAGTTCGGTCCACAGGGCTATAGCGACGACCGCTATCTCGCGCTGTTCGCCGGTATGGCGCCGGCACAAAAACCGCGATTTGTGCTGGCGGTGATGCTCAATGAGCCACGGGCCGGCAAGTTCTATGGCGGGCAGGTTGCCGGCCCCGTGTTCTCGGCGGTGATGGCGGAGGCGCTGCGGCTGCAGAACGTGGCTCCCGATGTGGCCATCGATCCCTCGGTGCGCATGGCCCAGGGCGGAGCGGCTCGATGATGCCCCAGCGCGCCGACAAGAAAAGCCTGTTGCTCGCGGACCTGCTGCCAGGGCTGTCCGGCATCGACTGGGCACGCCACCAGACGGTCAGCTCGCTGGCGCTGGACAGCCGCGAGGTTGAGCGCAATGGCTTGTGGCTGGCCTTGCAGGGAACCCGCGGGCATGCGCTCGAGCACTTCGCCGAGGCGCGTGATCGGGGCGCGGCGGCGGTGATCGCCGAGCCGACGACGCAGTGGGACCGTGACCGCATTGCACGGCTCTCCGCCGATGTTCCCGTGATCGCGCTGCCAGGACTGCGTCGCCACGCTGGCGAGATCGCCGCGCGCTTCTTCGGACAGGCAGCGCACGCCATGCGCGTGATCGGTGTCACCGGCACCAATGGCAAGACCAGCGTTGCGCATTTCCTCGCCCAGGCATTGTCGACACGCGTATCGACTGCGGTGCTCGGCACGGTCGGCAACGGCTTTCCCGGCGACCTGCAGCCCTCGACCCACACCACGTTGGACGCCGTCAATCTGCACGCGATGCTGAGCGGTCTGTTCGCACACGGCGCCCGCGCAGTGGCGATGGAGGTCTCGTCGCACGCGCTGCATCAGGACCGGGTTGCCGGTGTGCCGTTTCACACGGCGGTGTTCACCAATCTCACCCGTGACCACCAGGACTATCACGGTGACATGCAGTCCTATGCGGATGCCAAGGCGCGCCTGTTTCGTGGTGCCGGTCTGAGCCTGGCGGTGATCAACGTCGACGACGAGACGGGTGCTAGGCTCGCCGCCGAAGTGCGTCCGCGCACCTATACCGTGGCAGTGGGAAGCGACAGCCGCCTGACGGCACTCGGTGACCGTTATCTGCGGCTGCGCGAGGTCGAGACTCGCGCCGATGGCCTGCGGGTGCGCTTCGATTCGAGCTGGGGCACGGGCGAACTGCAGAGTCATCTTCTGGGTCGTTTCAATGCCGAGAACCTGGTGCTGTCGCTGGCAGTACTGCTCGCCTGGGACATGCCGATCGGCAGTGCGATCGCAGCACTTGAACAGGTGCGTCCGGTGGCGGGCCGCATGATGGTGTTTCTCGCGCCGCACAAGCCGCGTGTCGTGGTCGACTATGCGCACACGCCGGATGCGCTGGAGAAGGTGCTCAAGAGCCTGCGTGAGCATGCGACAGGTCGCCTGGTGTGTGTGTTCGGCTGTGGTGGCGACCGCGACCGTGGCAAGCGTGCGCAGATGGGCGCAGTGGCGCAGCGCCTGGCCGATCGTGTCGTGATCACGGACGACAATCCACGCTCGGAGAATCCGCGGCAGATCGTCGAGGATATCCTCGGCGGGATGACTGACCGCCAGGCTGCACACATCGAGCACGATCGCGCCAAGGCGATCCAGGTCAGTATCGCGGCGGCTGCGGCGAATGACCTGGTGCTGGTTGCAGGCAAGGGCCACGAGGATTACCAGGAGACCGCCGGTCGTCGCTTTTCTTTCAGCGATATCGCGCAGGTCCAGGCAGCGCTTCACGGGGGTGCGGCATGAGCGCATTGCACCTGTCCGAGCTCGCGACGATGGTCAACGGTCATCTGGCAGGTGACGATTGCTTCGTCGACGGTGTCAGCACCGATACCCGCAGCCTGCAGCAGGGCCAGTTGTTCGTTGCGCTGCGCGGTCCGAATTTCGACGGCCACGACTACCTTGCAGCAGCGCAGGCACGTGGCGCTGCCGGCGCTCTGGTGGAGCGCGCGGCTGAAGCGCCGCTGTCGACCGTCGAAGTGGCGGACAGCCTGCTTGCTCTGGGACGTCTCGGCCAGCAGTGGCGGCAGCGCTGCCCGGCGCGCGTGATCGCGATCACCGGCAGCAACGGGAAGACCACGTTGAAGGAGATGACCGCCGCCATCCTGGCGCGCCGCGGCGATGTGCTGGCGACACGCGGCAATCTCAACAACGCGATCGGCGTGCCGCTGACGCTCAGCCGGTTGCGCCAGGAGCCGTTCGCCGTGATCGAGCTGGGTGCCAATCACCCGGGCGAAATCGACTACCTCACTGGCCTGGTGAAGCCGGATGTCGCCGTGTTGAACAACGCGGGCCGCGCGCATCTGGAGGGCTTCGGCAGCCTCGAGGGTGTGGCGAGGGCCAAGGCCGAGATCATCAACGGGCTGGGTCCGGACGGTATTTTCGTGTTCAACGCCGACGACCGTTTCGCCGGCCTGTGGCGCCAGCTGGCGCAAGGGCGCCAGCAGCGCACGTTCGGTGTCGCGCAGGCGGCAGATGTCAACAGCCCGGCCGGGGCCTATTCCATCGTGTGGCGGGATGACGGTTTCGAGGCGCATTTCCCAGTGCGTTGTGCGCAGGGCGAGATCGACGTACGTCTGCGGCTCGCCGGCGAGCACAACCGCATGAATGCACTGGCGGCGATCGCCGGCAGCCTGGCGCTCGGCGCCGGCCTGGACGATGCCGAACCGGCGTTGGCCGGCCTTGCCCCGGTGGCCGGCCGTCTGTGTCCGCTGCCCGGGGTGAACGGCGCACGCCTGATCGACGACAGCTACAACGCCAATCCTGACTCTGTGATGGCGGCGCTGCTGGTCCTGGCGGCAGCCCCCGGTCGACGCACGCTGGTGCTCGGCGATCTCGCCGAACTCGGCGCCGATGCGCCGCAACTGCATCGGCAGCTCGGCGAGCAGGCAGCGGCACTCGGGATCGATCGTCTGTTCACGGTGGGCGAACTCAGTGGTCATGCGGCGCAGGGATTCCCGGGCGAGTCCATGCATTTCACCAATCGCAAGGCCCTTGCCGAGACGCTGTTGCGGGGCCTGTCGGAAGAAGACAGCGTACTGATCAAGGGTTCGCGTTCGGCGCGCATGGACGAAGTGGTGAAGAGCTGTTGCCGCACGGAGGTCGCATGCTGATCCAGCTTGCCGATTACCTGTCGCAGTTCGATGCCGGGTTCCTGGTGTTCCGATACATCACGCTGCGCACCATTCTGGCGGTACTCACGGCGTTGATCATCTCGTTCATGGTCGGCCCGGCGATGATTCGCCGTCTCAGCCGTTACAAGATCGGCCAGACCGTGCGCAACGACGGGCCGCAGACGCACCTGTCGAAATCAGGGACGCCGACGATGGGCGGCGCGCTGATCCTGGTCGCCGTCGCAGTGGCAACCCTGTTGTGGGCGGATCTGGGCAACCGTTACGTATGGATCGTCCTGCTCACCACGCTGGCTTTCGGTGCCATCGGGATGTGGGACGACTACCGCAAACTGGTGCTAAAGGATTCGCGTGGTCTGGCTGCACGCTGGAAATACCTGTGGCAGTCGCTGTTTGGTTTTGCCGCCGCGGTGGCGTTGTACTCGGGTGCCACGCTGCCGGTCGAGACACAGTTGCTGTTCCCGTTCATGAAAGACCTGGTGCTCGACCTTGGGCCGTTTTTCATCCTGTTGACCTACCTGGTCATCGTCGGTTCGTCCAACGCGGTCAACCTGACCGACGGTCTGGATGGACTGGCGATCCTGCCGACGGTGCTGGTGTCCGGCGCACTGGGCGTGTTCGCCTATGTCTCCGGGCATGTGCAGATCGCCGGGTACCTGTTGATTCCGCACCTGCCGGGGGTCGGCGAACTGGCCGTGCTGTGCGGCGCCCTGGTCGGTGCGGGTCTTGGTTTCCTGTGGTTCAACGCCTACCCCGCGCAGGTGTTCATGGGCGATGTCGGTGCGCTGGCGCTGGGCGCCGCGCTGGGCACGCTGGCGGTCGCGGTACGCCAGGAGATCGCACTGTTCATCATGGGTGGGGTATTCGTCGTCGAGACGGTTTCGGTGATGCTGCAGGTCGCCTCATTCAAGCTGACCGGGCGGCGCATCTTCCGCATGGCGCCTTTGCATCATCACTTCGAATTGAAAGGCTGGCCGGAGCCGCGTGTCATCGTGCGCTTCTGGATCATCACCGTCATCCTCGTGCTGGTCGGTCTGGCCAGCCTGAAGATCCGCTGAGGCACAGCGATGACGCACGCAACAGCACAAGACAAAATGACCGCCAGGACCCTGATCGTGGGCCTGGGCGTGACTGGTCTGTCGTGCGCACGTTTTCTTGTTTCCCAGGGCGTGCCGGTGGCCGTGGCCGACAGCCGCACCGAGCCGCCGGGCCTTGCCGCGTTGAATGCCGAATTCCCGGACACCGCGGTGTTTCTCGGTCCGTTCGACGATCAACTGTTCGCCAGTGTCGAGCGCCTCGTGGTGAGTCCCGGGGTGCCGGTTTCCACGCCGCAGATTGCTGCCGCACAGCGTCGCGGCATACCGGTGATCGGCGATATCGAGCTGTTCGCACGCGCCGCCACGGCGCCGGTGGTCGCGATTACCGGCTCCAATGGCAAGAGCACGGTGACGACGCTGTTGGGTGAAATGGCCAAGGCGAGCGGGGTGAGGGTCGCTGTCGGCGGAAACCTCGGGACCCCGGCACTCGATCTGCTCGACCCGAAGGTGGAGCTCTATGTCCTCGAGCTTTCGAGCTTCCAGCTGGAGACCACGGAGTCGTTGCAGGCGGCGGTCGCGACGGTGCTCAACGTCAGCCCCGATCACATGGATCGCTACTCCGACATGGATACCTATGCCGCCGCGAAGGCGCGGGTGATGCGAGGTGCCGGCGTCGGCGTGCTCAATGCCGATGATCCGGTGGCGGCTGCAATGCTTGGTGCCGACGATGCGTGGTACTTCACGCTCGGCGAATCGCAGGACGCGAAGATGTTCGGTGTGTGTTCGATCGATGAGCAGGATTACCTGTGCCGTGGTGAGCAGCCGCTGTTCGCCGCCGCTGAGCTGAAGATCCCGGGCCTGCACAATCGTGCCAATGCGCTCGCAGCGCTGGCGATGGGGAGCGCACTGGGATTCGACCTGACCGCCATGCTTGAGGTCTTGCGCGTCTTCCCCGGGCTGCCACACCGCACCCAGTTTGTCGCCGAGATCAACGATGTCCGCTGGTACAATGACAGCAAGGGCACCAACCTGGGCGCATCGATCGCCGCCCTGCAGGGGCTGCACTGTGGTGATGTCTCGCGCACCGTGCTGATCGCCGGTGGTGACTGCAAGGGTGCCGATTTTTCCGCTTTCGCCTCCGTGCTCGAGTGCTGTGCGCGCGGCGTGGTGCTGATCGGGCGCGACGCAGACCGCATTGCCAGCGCGGTACCGGCGACGATGCCGCATGTCTACGCCAAGACCATGGAAGATGCGGTGACCCAGGCTGCCGCCATGGCGCTGCCTGGCGACCGGGTACTGCTGTCACCGGCGTGTGCGAGCTTCGATATGTTCACCAACTATGCGCAACGCGGCGAGCGTTTCGTGCAGGCGGTGCGGAGGCTTGCCGCATGACGACGATGGCTCATCGGCGTGGTATGCAGGAACTGCGGATGCCGGGCGTGGACGGTGTGCTGTTGGCTGCCGTCGTCGTCCTTGCCGGTCTCGGTATCGTCATGGTCGCATCGGCATCAATGCACCTGAGTGGCCGTGACGGCGATGCCCTGCGTTATGTGGACCGCCACCTGTTGGCCCTGGCCCTGGGTACCGGTGCCGGTTGGCTGGCCTACCTCACGCCGATGAACTGGTGGCGTAACTGGAGCACGGTTCTGTACTTCCTCGGTCTGGCGCTGCTGCTGCTGGTGTTCGTGCCGGGCCTGGGTCGGGAGGCCAATGGCGCATTGCGTTGGGTCGCTGCCGGTCCGCTCAGCCTGCAGACATCCGAGTTCATGAAGGTGTTCGTCGTGCTGTACATGAGCGGCTACCTGGTGCGTCGTCAGTATGAAGTGGCGAGTTCGCTGTGGGGCTTCGTCAAACCGATTTTTCTGCTGGTCATCGCCTGTTCGCTGCTGATGCTGCAGCCCGATTTCGGCACCACGGCGGTGCTGTTGATGACGGCCTTCGGCATGCTGTTTCTTGGCGGCGCGCCTTTGTGGCAGTTCGCTGCACTGTTGTCTCTCGCCATCGGTGCGTTGATGGCGTTGGTGTGGATCTCGCCGTACCGCCTGGAGCGTGTCACCAGCTTCCTCAACCCCTGGGAGCATGCCCAGGACTCGGGTTATCAGCTGGCGCAGGCACTGATTGCTTTTGGTCGCGGTGAATGGGTCGGCGTCGGCCTGGGCAACGGTATCCAGAAGCAGTTCTACCTGCCGGAGGCGCATACCGACTTCGTGATGGCCGTGATCGGTGAGGAGTTCGGGCTGCTCGGAACCCTGATTGTGATCGGTATGTTCTGCCTGATCGTATGGCGCAGCTACGCGATAGGCGCGCGCGCCGAGCTTCGGGGCGACCGCTATGCCGCCTACGTCTCGTACGGCCTGGGTCTGTGGCTGGGTATGCAGGCCTTCATCAATATCGGTGTCAACGTGGGGCTTCTGCCGACCAAGGGTCTGACCCTGCCGTTTCTCAGTTATGGCAGCAACAGCCTGATCGTTTGTTGCATCGCCGTCGGCCTGTTGCTGCGCGTGCGCTACGAGAACCAGACCGCCGGTGACGACAAGGAGGGTCAATGGCAGCGCGCATAGTTATCATGGCCGGTGGTACCGGTGGGCATGTGTTCCCGGCGTTAGCCGTGGCACACGAACTCGCTGACCGCGGATGGCAGGTGAACTGGCTGGGCACGGCAGACAGTTTTGAATCGCGTGTGGTCCCGGCACACGGCTTCGAGCTTGACACCATTGCCGCTTACCGGCTGCGCGGGCAGGGCATCGTCGATCGGCTGTTGGCCCCGTTTCGTCTGGTGCGCTCGATGCAGCAGGCATGGGGCGTTCTGCATCGGCGTCGCCCGCAGGTTGTCTTGGGTATGGGCGGTTTCGTCACCGGTCCCGGTGGTC
>Ga0209203_1000691_pt1 | contig 27712 bp, 21 predicted proteins | sample AD_UKC109_MetaG_FD_184423 | JGI IMG/M metagenome (GOLD analysis project Ga0209203, IMG submission 184423) | Active sludge microbial communities of municipal wastewater-treating anaerobic digesters from Hong Kong - AD_UKC109_MetaG (SPAdes)... | ecosystem: Engineered > Bioreactor > Anaerobic >... | reverse complement strand
ATGATTCCCTATATAATGCCCGGTTCTGTTATCGGTATCACCTTGCTGATCGCGTTCAACAAACCACCTCTGATACTTAGCGGCACACTGGCAATCATGGTCATCGGCCTGGTGATTCGCAGAATGCCCTATACCATTCGCTCCACCGCAGCCATCTTGCAGCAAATACCCATGAGCATTGAGGAAGCCGCTCTCAGTTTGGGAAGTTCCAAAGCCAAGGCCTTTTACAAAGTGACGATACCCATGATGGCGCCCGGCATCATTTCAGGTGCGATCCTCTCGTGGATCACGATGATCAGCGAGCTTTCAACGGCCATCTTGCTCTACACGGCACGCACCCGCACCCTGACGGTCGAAATTTACACCCAAATCATCCGTGGCAACTACGGCATCGCGGCTGCCCTCGCGACTATCCTAACCGTACTGACGACTCTCTCTTTGTTGCTGTTCAACTACCTCTCCAAGGATCAGGACATCGCCATGTAAGGCAATTTTGTAAGCTGGGAACGAGTTTTCCAGCTGATTCAAGACCCCTTAATCAAAGTCAAAAAGCACCTCTTGTGAAAAAAAGCAGGAGGTGCTTTTTCTTTGCAGCACTTCCAAGAGAATTTTTGCCGAATAATTTGGGACAGTAACGTTTTTTTCAGGGTAATTTGCATATAAATATCTTTTCAAATGTTGACAGCAGTGCTCCTTGATATGGTAAAATTGTTGTGAAAATCGAGGTTGTATTGAATCTTTAACAACCGCAGTAATTTGTCATAATTCCAATCGCAAAAATTGTGAAGTACAGGGGGAGGCAAGTCAGGCGAAATACGACAAATTACCCAACTCCGGGCATTGATAATGCCGTCTGGATTTGAAAATTGAACACTGACCTTTTTGCGAATTGTTGATTCGGACGCAGCGTTTTGGCTAAGCGTCCCACGATTAAGAAAGGTAGAAAAAATGAAATCTCAGCGCTTGTTAACTCAGTACTTAATTGCCTGCATCCTGCTGCTCAGCGCCTTGGTGCTGCCCTAAGACCGGGCATCCGCAGCCACTTGCACCTGGCAGGGGACAACAACGGATTGGTATGAGCCTAATAATTGGATCGGATGCCTAGACGATAGCAGTTCTCCTACCTACCCCAATGACACGCACGATGTGATCATCCCCTCCGGTCAAGCGACCTATCCCGTCCTGACCGGATATCAGGACCAGGTCGACATGAATACACTGACTATCGAAACGAACGCCCAGATCACAATTGACGAACAGACCACATTCTTGGCGGATCAGGTGGATAACTACGGGACAATCCGCATTCAGGACGTGAATGGACATAACCTGCGAATTCAAGCTCCCTTCAACAATTATGGGGTTGTGAACTCCGGTATCTATGCCGCACTGATCCTGTATGAATCCGGTATCCATACCGGTACTTTCACTGGAAAGCAGTTGAGTTTTTTCCAGTCCCCCGATACAGAACGCATCAACACCTTTCAGACCGGTTCAAGCATTAATGTGAACGCCATTTCTGCAGGCGAATACAACACTATAAATATTTATGGCAGCGTTATCTCCGGCACGACCTATATTCGTACAAATTCTGTAGTTGACATCTCCGCCAGCCAATCCGCCGATTTGGGCCTGATCGTTTTGCAGGGAGGAGAAATAATTGCCAGTGCCTTTAACATCTCCTCGGGGGAAACGTTTTCTGGTACTGGAACGATCAAATCCAATGTAACAAATGCCGGCACGGTCAGCCCGGGAAACTCTGCTGGCAGTATCACAGTACAGGGCGATTACACTCAATCTGCAGACGGCATACTGGAAATTGAGCTGGGCGGTACTACTGCAGGCACGCAATACGACCAGCTGACCGTCACTGGCACGGCAAGCATGGCTGGCACGCTGAATGTGAGCCTGATCGATGGTTTTATCCCCCAAGTGGGCGATTCCTTTACAATTTTGCCTTACGGCACCCGTTCGGGTGGGTTTTCCACGCTAAATGTACCAGAAGGATACCGATGGGGTTTTGAATACGGTTACTCCGGGATAATTCTGACGGTTTTGGAAGGCGGTTCCATCAGCGGTACTGTCACTTGCAACTCCCCGCATACCGTCTTTGTGGACCTCTGGATGGATGACTACACTTCTCCGCCTCCAGCATACTCAAACAACATTGCCTGTGGTGAAAGCTACAGCTTCACAAACTTGCCTGATGGCACTTATTACGTCGGTGCCTGGATCGATCTGAACGAATCAGGCGATGGTCCCCCAGACGAGGGCGAACCTTACGCCTGGTATGGCGACCTTACTCATCTATCCATCATTGACGGTGAAGTAAGAGAGAACATCGATATCAGCATTGAAGGAGGCATTTTCAGCATTTATCTGCCTGTGATCCTTCGCTAAGCGTCCTGATGAGCGGGTTGGTATTTTGAAACCAACCCGCTTTTTTGTACAATAGTTATAAACACAATCACTCACTTCAATCCAAGAGAAGGATGCGCCCATGCCTTTACACAAAATTCTAGTAATTAGTATTTTGATTCTGTCCCTTTCTTTGGCTGGCTGTCAGTCCTCCGCTGCACCGCCTGACGACGTGCCAGAACCAGAGCTTCCGCAAAACCAGGTAAATCCGACTGAATCGCCAGAGCAGGCAGAAGAGCCACAGGACGAAATGTCTTTCTTAAGCTGCCCCACCAGTGGTGAGAGCTTGGTGTTGGGGTTTGACCACGCTGTGACCATTGAGCAGCCGGATGTGAACCTGACTCATATTCTCAAAGAGGGCTATCTGACTCTCGTAGCCGGAGAGGCGGACGCGGATGGCACAGTCAGCCTGAGCAGCGTTGGAAACCCCAGCCTGGATTATGAAATGATGGGCGTCATGGGACCCTGCAGCGTGACAATGGCGGGCATCATGCAGGTTTCTGCCAGCGGCACCTGCAACGACGGGGTGGTTTACCTGACGATCATCGAGACCTGGCAATCCGCGGATGGAAACATGGTGTGCGACGGTACTGCCATGGCTTTTAGTTCTCCCGGACCCGGAGCTTTTACCCACGAAGGCGCGGATGGTGCGGGTGAGGTCTTTTACCTGGTGGACAGCAGCGAGGGTTACACCGTCATGCGCCCATTTGGTGCAGGCTCGGGCTACCATTCCTGGACGCTTTATGCCACCCAAATCCCGCTGGTGCCGCTTGTTCCCTGAAAGTCGATATTTCCAGGCAAGCAATTTCTGAAACAAAAAAGGGCTAAGTGGGATCTTTCAAAGATCACGCTTAACCCTGTTTTGACTTTTGTTTCTCTATGGGATCAAATCAATCCGTTCGCCCGACCCACCTTGGCAAAGGTCTCCAGCACGCGTTCCAGTTGCGGGCGGGTGTGGGTCGCCATATAGCTTGTTCGCAGCAGTTGCCGCCCGGGGGCAGTTGCCGGGGCAATCACGGGGTTCACGAACACGCCGGCGTCGAACAGGTCGCGCCACATTTTGAAGGTGCGGTCGTTATCACCAATGATGATCGGGATGATGGGGGTCACGGAATGACCGGTGTCAAACCCAAGCGCCTTGAATCCCTCACGCATGAAGTCGCCGTTAGCTTTGAGGTTGGCGAACAACTGGGGCTCTTCACGCATCACCTGCAAAGCTGCCAAAGCTGTGGCAGTGTTGGCAGGCGGGATGCTGGCGCTGAAGATCAGGCTGCGGGCATGGTGCTTGATGTAATCAATGATGGCGAAGTCGCCAGCCACAAAGCCGCCGATGGAGGCAAAGGATTTGCTGAACGTAGACATGATCAAGTCCACCTGGTCGGTCATGCCAAAATGAGCGGCAGTGCCGCGACCTTCGCCGAGCACACCCATGGCATGCGCGTCATCCACCATCAGGCGCACACCATACTTTTCGCACATGGGAATGATCTCAGGCAGTGGCGCAATATCGCCTTCCATGCTGAAGAGTCCATCCACAACCAGCAATTTACCAACCTCGTCGGGCAGGCTTTTGAGCACCCGTTCGAGGTGCCCAACATCATTGTGGCGGAAGCGTTCGATCTTGCCCATACTCAAACGAGCGCCATCCACGATGCTGGCATGGTCTTCCTTATCGAGGATGACGACGTCTTCCTTGCCTATCAATGCGCTAATCGTACCGAGGTTGACCTGCATGCCGGTCGAGAACACCAGGGCGGCTTCCATGCCAACCCACTCAGCAAGTTCCCGCTCAAGGTCTTCGATGATGGTCATGTTGCCATTCAGGAAGCGTGAGCCAGTACAGCTCGTACCATATCGATCGATGGCATTCTTGGCGGCTTCACGCACTTTTGGATGCATGGTAAGCCCCAGGTAGTTGTTGGAACCGCACATGATGATCCGGCGACCTTCGAACACGACTTCGGTACCTTCGCTGCGGTCCAACGGAATAAAGAAAGGATAGGTGCCTGCCTTCCGGGCAACAGCCGCATCCCCAAAACTGAGACATTTATTAAATAGATCCATAAAATTCCTTTTCTACTCTTGTAGATTAACGCTCAAGAACCAATTTCGGTTCGTTTCATTATAATAATTAAGACAAAAACGGCTTGTTAAGATGTGTTAACCTCACCTGTTTTGTCTATTGGACTAATTATTGCAACTATCAAGGCAAAGAAAAAGTGAAGGAAGTAACGATGAAAAAGATAATTCCTGTTCTTCTGGTTTGTTTGATGCTGTCGGCATGCAATTATCCCACAGTTGAACTAAGTAGTGAGGAGGTCGTTCAGACCAATGTCGCGCTGATCCTGACCAACGCTCCTGAAACCACCCTGCTGCCTGTGCCTACCAGTGAAATACAAATTCCAGCAGAAACTGAGGGGCCAGCCACGCAAACCGTTCCGGACCCGACCGCTGAGGCGCCTACAGAAATCCTTCCGGAACCAACTGAAACAGAGGCTGTCGCGCCGACCCCGGAGCCGGAACCCACAGCAACCAATACGCCGGAGCCAACGGCAACTGCCACCACAGCCCCCACTGCAACTCCTGAGCCGGTAGCTGGCGACCCCGTGGCGCAACTTGGCGAACCGGACTTCCTCGAAGATTTTGCTAACGCTGGCGGCTGGCCTTATGAAGACGATTGGTTCCTGATTACCGTTTCAGGTGGGCAGCTGCATGCCTACTCGAAGGGCACACCCTACTGGAGCAGTTGGTACACCACCTACCCGGAAGTTAAGGATGCTTATTTTGAGACCACCATAACCCGCCCCAACTGCAGCGGGCAGGATCGCTTCGGGCTGGTGTTCCGCTGGGACGAATCGCAGGAGTTTTATTACATGGGCGTCACCTGTGATGGCACCTGGGGGTTTAGCTTCTACACCAGGAATAACCAGATCATCAATATCCTCGATTATCAGACCAGCGATGCTTTCAATCCAGCCAATGAAGCCAACCGAATCGGAGTCCTGGCGAAAGGCGACCAGTTCGAATTCTTCATCAACGGCATCAAGGTTGGCTCAGCCACTGATGACAGGCTGGACGATCCCGGGACCTTTGGCTTCATTTCCATGTCCACCGGTACAGTTAATCTCAAGACCAGTGTCGACAAGTTGGAGTACTGGGAACAGTAATTGTTTTTAATGTGATTTTTGGGCGACCTTTTTCGGTCGCCCATTTTTTATGTGTAGGTCGGAATGAGACCGCCTCAGATTCTCTACCACCAATTACCTCTCGCGGACTTACTCCGACAGTAAATAACATGGCGGAGTGAGCAACTGAAGCTCATTCCGTCCTAGAGACAATGGTTCGTGGCGAATTGAGGGCACGATGCTTTTGTCTCTCACATCGATCATGGTGCCCTCAATACCCTGCTTCGCGGGCACTTCGTTTCGCCCTACGGAGCAATCTGCGCAAACACAATCTTTTCGTAGGGTGCGGTCATCGTGCTCGCAGAGTATGGCGTCATAGTAACTCGGACTGTCCAAACATCGAAATAGCCAACCCACCAATAAGAGCATTCTTCAATAAGTACATTGTTGATGAATCGTGTTGCATTTTGCTGCGGTGGGTAGGCTATAACCTGGTGAGTTCCTGCACATGCTTTGTGACGCCAGCCCACCAAGCACCCTGCATCTCTTGATTGGGGGATGTCTCTGCACCCCCAACACCCCACACACATGCCCCCTCCGTACGAAGGATCAGGCTTCTTTTTGTATGTCCAAATAAGCCTGCCCAAGAGGTTAATTTGATACAATTGCCACGGAGGATTTATGGCAGACAATTACATGATCAACCCGGAATTGGATGGATCATCTTTCACCTATCAAGGTGGAAAGACCGGTTTTCTGTTGCTGCATGGCTTCACTGCCACGACCGCCGAAGTACGCCCCTTGGGCGAGCGTTTACAGGCTGCCGGTCACACCGTTAGCGCGCCCTTATTGCCCGGGCATGGTACCCATCCGGATGATCTGAACAAGGTCCGCTGGCAGGATTGGGTCCAAACCGCCCAAAACGAATATAAGAAATTGAAAGCCCAATGCGAAGATGTATGGGTGGCAGGCGAATCAATGGGCGGCTTACTTTCGCTGCTGCTGGCTGCCAAAAATTCAGACATCAAGAATCTTTTACTCTACGCCCCAGCCTTGTATGTAAATAAGATGAGTGCAGCTCATGTGCTGCAGTACTTCATGAAGTATCTCGCCAAGAAACCCAGAAAAGACGATTTCCTTTGGAAGGGCTACAATGTTTACCCGCTCAAAGGTGCGGTTGAGATGTTGAAGCTGCAGAAAGCAGCTCGTAAAGCACTTCGCAAAATAACCCAGCCGACATTAGCCTTTTTCAGTGAGAAAGATGCCACGGTTAAGTTGGCAGCCAGTGACCTCCTGGAAAAAAAGCTCGCTTCCAAAGAACTTGAGCTGGTTATTCTCAAAGAGTCGTCGCATGTGATCCTGCTGGCAAGTGAACAGCAGAAAGTTATCGATCATACGCTAAAATATGTGTCAAAAAGATTGAACGGAAATTCAGTTCACCAACCTTAGATCCGAGGTTTCAGATACACCAATTAGCAAAAATGTAAAATTCTTTGACTCTGAAGAGTCAGGGGTTTATACTCTTTCGTTTGTCAGTGGATAACAAAAGCCAGGTTTTGGCTGGTTTGGAGCAAGAGTGAGCAAGCAAAAAGTACCATATATCCCGCTGGATATGCCTAAAGTGCTCAGCAAAAAGAATAAACTGCTGAGCCTGTGGCATTTAATGCGCGGTTATCATTTTCATTATTTCGTCTCGACAATTTTCCTTGCCCTGGCAGCTATTGCCCGCACGGGTATGTACGTCTTCCTGGGCACCTTCATTGACCGCATTGTGAATGAAAAGCTCGTCGGGCAGGAGCTTACGTTGGGCGCGCTGAGTTTTGGCGCATTGATTGCCCTTCAGGCACTATCGAGTTTCATGAGCAGCTGGATGGCAAACTTCACCGCCGAAAACACCACCCGCCGCCTGCGCGACTATCTTTTCGATCACATCCAGCGGCTTTCATACAGTTATCACTCAGAGTCTAAGACGGGTGATCTTTTGGAACGCGCCACCTCCGATGTGGACACACTGCGACGCTTCTTTGCCGATCAGGCGATCGGTGTGGGCCGCATCGTGATGATCTTCATCATTTCGTTCGTCGCCATTTCCCGCATCAACATGCGCCTGGCACTTGTTTCCATCATCATCATCCCGATCGTGCTGGTCATTTCGATCATCTTTTTCAAGCGGCTCTCCAAAGCCTACGAAGCTTACCAGGAGCAAGGCGCTGTCCTGACCACAGACCTGCAGGAAAACCTCAGCGGTGTACGTGTGGTGAAGGCCTTCGCCCGGCAGGACTATGAAATTGAAAAGTTCGACAAGGAAAACGCCGAGAAGTTCCGCCTGGGTCGCAAGTTCAACTGGATGCATGCCTTATTCTGGCCGCTTTCGGACATCATCTGTTCCGCGCAGATGGTTGGAAGCAACTTCTATGCGGCCATAATGGTTCTTAATGGTGTTATCTCGATCGGCGACTTCGTCAGTTTCCATGGGCTCTTGGGCTGGCTGATCTGGCCTATCCGCAACCTTGGGCGTCTCATCATCGACACTTCCCGGGCACTCGTCTCCTACGGGCGTATTGCGGTGGTGTTGCAGGCTGCTGAAGAGGATATGACCGCTTCCACCTATCAGCCCAAAGACGGCATCAAAGGTCAAATCACTTTTGATAAGGTCAGCTTTGCTTATGAAAAGGATTTTTTGGTGCTCGACGACGTCAGCTTCGAATGCGAAGCCGGGAAGGTTGTGGCGCTGCTTGGCTCGACCGGTTCCGGTAAGACCTCGCTGGTGAACTTGCTGCCCCGCTTTTATGACGTGACATCCGGGCAGATCCTGCTGGATGGGGTAAACCTGAACGACTATTCGCGCGAATTCTTGCGCTCACAGATTGGCATCGTGGAACAGGAACCGTTCTTATTCTCGTGCTCGATCCGTGACAACATCACCTACGGTGTACACCGGGATGTCAGCCAGGAAGAGATCGAAGAGGCTGCCCGCGAAGCCGCCATCCACGATGTTATCCTTGGCTTTAAGCACGGCTATGACACGCTGGTCGGCGAACGAGGCGTGACCCTTTCGGGCGGTCAGAAACAGCGCCTCGCTATCGCCCGCACGCTGCTGATCAACCCCCGCATCCTGATCCTGGACGACTCCACCTCTTCAGTTGATATGGAGACCGAGGTGCAGATCCGTGGGGCTCTCGACAGCCTGATGAACAACCGCACCACATTTATCATCGCGCATCGCATTCAAAGCATCATGAATGCGGATCTGATCCTGGTCTTTGACAAGGGAAAGATCGTTCAAATGGGTGAGCACGAAGTTTTGCTCAACCAGGATGGAATTTACAAGGACATTTACGACATCCAGGCTCGGATAGACAGTGCCCTGCAAGAGGAAATTGACCGTGTCGAATCAATATAACGAAGAAGAACTGGACGACGTCGTCAATCTGAAAAGCGGCGTTGTTGGGCGGCTGATCAAGTCGCTGAAACCCTACTGGCTCCAAATGCTGATTTCAGTGGTTGGCATTGCCCTGGTGTCCTATTTGGACGCCTACTACAACATTCTCAACAAGCGCATTATCGATGAAGGCATCCTGGCAAATAACTTGCCAGTCATGATCGGCTTGTTCCGCAACTACATCATTGTTATCCTCTCCCAGGTAGTCGGATTCTTCATCATGATTTACATCATGGGTCTGCTCGGAGAGCAACTGCGCTACGACTTCCGCAAAAAACTCTTCCATCACTTGCAGAGCTTGTCGCTTTCATACTTCAGCAAAACTCCGCTAGGGTGGATCATGTCGCGCGTAACTTCGGACACCGAGAAAATGGCGGATCTGCTCACCTGGGGCGTGCTGGACACAGTCTGGGCGGTGACGAACATAAGTTTTGCAGCGTACTTCATGCTCCAATTGAATGCGCGGCTGGCTGTGATAGCCATACTGTCTTTGCCAGTGATGATCTTCGTGTCCTTCAAGTTCCGCGTGAAGATCTATCACCACTACCGCCAGTCGCGCAAGGCAAATTCAAAGATGACCGCTTCATTGAATGAAAATATTACCGGCGTCAGAGTGGTCAAAGCGCTGCGGCGTGAGGCGAAGAACCTGGATGACTTCAAGGTACTTTCAACCAACATGTTCCAGGAAAGCTACCGTGCTGTTTTGCTTTCTGCTGTTTACCTGCCAACCATCCAGACCATCAGCGCCATCTCATTGGTGTTGATCCTCTGGCGGGGCGGGTTACAGGTGGCAGGCGGAACGATCACCGTTGGTGTGCTGCAAGCCTTTGTTTCGTATATCATGTTCATGCTGTGGCCTATCCAGGATCTGGCGCGGGTTTATGCCGAAATGCAAAACGCCATCGCTTCCTCCGAACGCGTGTTCTCGCTGCTGGATGTGAAACCTGAAATTCACAACCGCGAAAACCTGCTCCCAGTCGGATCGTTGGTTGGCGATGTGGAATTTGAGAATGTCTCTTTCCACTACGAAGATGACGAACCGGTTATCAAGAACCTGAGTTTTCGCATTCCCCAGGGACAGACCGTGGCGCTGGTCGGCACGACCGGTGGCGGAAAAACCACGATCGTCAACTTGCTCTGCCGCTTTTATGAACCAAGTGAAGGTGTGATCCGCATTGCTGGTCACGACTACACGCAGTACCCCCTTGAGGACATCCAATCCCGCATCGGGGTCGTCCTGCAGGTGCCGCATCTATTTTCCGGAAGTGTCCGCGACAACCTGCGTTACGGACGGTTGAACGCTACAAATGAAGAGATCGAACACGCAGCCCAACTGGCTGGCGCGCACGAATTCATCACCAACCTTGAAAAAGGCTACGATCAGGATGTTGGCGAAGGCGGCAATCAACTCTCGGTTGGGCAGAAACAGCTCATCAGCATCGCGCGCGCCCTGCTTGCCGAACCGGACATCTTCGTCATGGACGAAGCGACCAGCTCGGTCGACACGCTGACGGAAGCCCTGATCCAAAAAGGCATGCACCAGCTAATGAGCGGGCGCACCAGTTTCATCATCGCGCACCGCCTCTCGACCATAAAATCCGCGGATTTGATCATGGTCATTGATGAAGGGCAGATCATTGAACAGGGAAACCACGAGAGCCTGATGCGCAAGAAGGGGCATTATTACAATCTATATACGAAGCAATTCCGCCACGATCTGGAAACCAAGTACGACCCGTTTGCGGATCAAGAGCCGCAAGCTTCGGCCGCCTGAGGTTTGGGATGCGTTTTGCTGTAAACTATTCGACCAAAGTGGGTGATCTTGTAAAAGCTGGCAAGATCGATTGTGACATGTTTAAATGCCCTGAGTGGGAAGGGCTGCTGAAGGCTGCCACTGCGATCAAGCCGGTTTATTTGCACCTGGATATCACCCTTGGCAGGGATCAGGTTCAGAAACTCGACTTCGACAAGTTGAGAAAAATGCTGGCTGAGACGGGCACGCCGCATGTGAACTGCCATCTTGCTGGGACGCCGGATCTAAAGGTGGGAAGCAAAACCGACCGCAACAAACTGTTGAAGCAATGGGTGAAGGAAATTGAAATCTTGAAACGTGAGTTCACAGGTTATCCAGTGATATCCGAGAACCTGCCATTTGAACCTCCGCTTCCGGAATATCACCTCTCGAGCGACCCGGAGTTGATCAGCGAAGCGATTGTCGAGACAGATACCGGCTTGTTGCTGGATATTTCCCACGCCCGCATCACCGCTGATACCCTGGGAATTGACTCCCAGAAATATGTTGAAAAGCTGCCTCTGGACCGCTTGCACGAGCTTCACATTACTGGAGTACGCAGATACCACGGCTTTCTGGAAGACCATTTTGAGATGCAGCCGGAGGATTGGCCGTCCGCTGAGTGGGCAGCCGGGCAGATCAGGCTTGGCGCCTGGTGTGAGCCGGAAATCGTGGCATTTGAGTACGGCGGCGTCGGGGAATGGTTCTCCTGGCGCACGGAAACCTGGGCGCTGGAAGAGCAAGTGCCACGGCTTTATGGGTTATTCAGCGGGTAAGAGTAGGGGTAGCCCCCTGTAGCTACCCGCTGTCTTGTTGGCAAGGAGGACAGGCACGGCGTCCCGCAAGGGGAGGCTTCGCACTGCCGTGCCCCTACATAAAAAAAACCTTCGTTCTCGCCAGTCTCCGGAGTGCGTGAGGGTCTCTCCCGCTCTTCGTAGGGTGGGCTGGCGTCACAGAACCGAAACCAAGCATCGCCTTGAGAAAGCCAACCCACCAACACAAACGCCTCACATTCAACCGGTGGGGTGGCTTTTAATCGCCACCTAAATTCCCACGCTCCTGAACGCCATACTCTTCGAGCACGATGACCCACCCTACAAATCTACATTCCATTTTGGAATTTCAGACAAGGCGGATGGGGCAAGCCCCATCCCTACCAGGTTTACCCGCAAGGTAGAGGACCTGATGCTGGATATTGACCAAATCCTTAAGCTCAATTTTCAAACTTCTATCAAAAAAACTCCCAACCAGCCTTTGTAGGGTTTATAATATACCCACTGATTTGAGAGAGTGACATGGAAACTGTTGTGATACTTGAAAGCGAAAGTTTATCTGCAGACGATCAGCCTGACCCTGCAAGTATTAAGGGACTCTCCGCTCAGAGGTGCTCCGCCGCGTAATTTATCCGCGGGCAAGGGTACTGGTGAGCGAGCCTGTCCCTTGTAATTTTTGCTTTCACCAATAAAACTACATACTGACTGTGAGGTGAGAGATGATCTATTTAAGCAAACTACTTGATCAAAAAGTTTGGGATGCTTTTGGGCATGTCGTCGGCAAATTGGACGACCTTTTGGTGGACAATACCGACCAAACCATGCCCCCCATCACAGCCATCGCCATTAAAGATGGCTCATCTGAGCCCAAATTGGTCGACGCGAAAGACCTCGCAACGCTCTGGCCGAGCATCACACTCAATGTGGATATTTCCAAATTGGACTTGCTGAAATCAGCCGGTCACGAACTTTACCTCAAACAGCGGGCACTGGATCAACAAATCGTGGACACCGAAGGTAAGCGTTTGGTGCGCGTAAATGACTTGCAAATTGCTCGCAAGAATGATCGCTTCTACCTCACCGGTGTGGATGTGGGGGGAACCGGTTTATTGCGCAGGTTGGGGCTTGAGAACTTTGCGAAATCTGTCGCCAAGCTGCTCAATAAACGCTGGAAGACGCACGTCATCCCCTGGGAAGACGTAGCCTCAATCGAACATGACGACCCATTGCGCCTGAAGGTCTCGCAGGACCGCCTGGTGCAGATGGAGCCGGCTGACATCGCTTCGATCCTGGATGACCTGGACCATCACACCAGTAAAGCCCTGCTGCAAGGGTTCACGGATGAGCAGTTGGCGGACACGCTGGAGGAATCCTCCTCCGAAGTCCAGCAGGCGGTCATCGCCGCTTTGCAGCCGGAACGTGCTGCAGACGTCCTTGAGGAAATGGATCCAGACGAAGCCGCCGACCTCCTGGCAGACATGGACGATAAGGTCAGCGAGCAATTGCTGAACCTGATGGAAGACGAAGACGAAGAGGATGTACGTACCTTGCTGCGCTACCCCGAGGACTCTTCGGGAGGCATCATGACCACCGAGTTTGCTTCGGTTCCAGGAAACCTCACCGTGGAACAAGCTCTGCATCACCTGCGCACAAATGAAGAGGCAAAAGATGACGAATTCATGTTCTACGTCTATTTGCTTGATGCGAATGAAAGGTTACAAGGCGTCATCAGCCTGCGCGATTTGGTGACTGCTCCTCTCGACCAGGAACTTTCTAAATGGTTCGATGACGACCCGGTAGCAGTAAACCCATTGACTCCGCAGGAAGAAGCTGCCTACCTGGTGGCAAAGTACAACCTGATGGCAGTCCCGGTGATCGAACCGGAAAGCAACGTAATGCTGGGTATTGTCACGGTGGATGACGCGCTTGATACGGTCCTGCCAACGGCTTGGAAGAAAAAATTACCTCGGTTCGCGGGCAGGTAAAACGGATCATGGAAACTCGTTTCAAAGCACCAGCATGGCTGAGGAAGGCTTTTTACTTCATCACCCTGCTTGGTCCGGGCTTGATCACTGCCAGCGCGGGTAATGACGCTCCGGGCATTGCCACCTATTCGGTGGCTGGATCCACCTATGGCTACAGCTTTTTGTGGGTGATCCTGGTGATTATCGTTGGCATTGTTCTGGTTCAGGAAATGGCTGCTCGCATGGGAACGGTCACCGGAAAAGGCACTGCTGACCTGATCCGGGAACGCTTTGGCGTGAAAATAACCGCGATTGCCATGCTGGCTTTGCTTGCTGCTAATCTTGGCACCACAGTGGCTGAATTCGCAGGCGTCGCGGCTGCTGGAGAGCTCTTTGGCATTAGCCGTTACATCACCGTCCCCATCGCTGGCTTACTCTTTAGCCTTCTGATTCTGCGTGGGAACTACAAAAAAGTTGAAAAAGTTCTGCTTGTGCTCACGCTCAGCGCTATCAGTTACGTGGTAACACTCTTCATCATCAAGCCCGATTGGGCACAAATCGCCCAAGAGGCTGTGAGCCCCAACATACCGCTGGATGCAAATTACATGATGCTAGTTTTGGCCGTTATCGGAACGACCATTACTCCCTGGGGTATTTTCTATCTTCAGGCATCCATCGCGGATAAGGGCAAGTCTGTGCAGGAATATGGTGAGACCAGGCTGGATGTGGTGGTTGGATCTATCTGGGGGAGCATTATTTCCGCGATCATTATCATTGTGACTGCTGCCACCTTATTCAAAGCTGGCATCGTGGTCACCGCTGCTGAAGAAGCCGCAATGGCGCTAGCCCCATTTGCTGGGAAAGGCTCGTCGATACTCTTTGCCGCAGGACTACTGGGTGCCTCGTTGCTCGCGGTCTCAGTGCTGCCGCTTTCAACCACCTACGCCTTTTGCGAAGCGTTCGGCTTTGAACGCGGTCTAAATCACAAATTTAAGGAAGCACCAGTCTTCTATCTGATCTTCGGTTTTATCATCTTCCTTGGAATGGTGCTTGCGCTCATACCGAGCATCCCTTTGTTCGATTTGATGATCTTATCTCAAACCATCAACGCGGTGTTACTGCCGCTAATTCTTGTCTTGTTCTTAATCATTGCCAACGACCGATCCATCATGGGCAAATGGGTCAACTCATTGCCTGCGAACATCCTCACGGCCGTGCTCATTTTAGTGGTAGTCGCTGCGACTGTGGCGATGTTTGTCGCACCTCTGATCACTTAAAAGGAGTTTCCTCGATGTTAAAAATCGGATATTTTACCTGCAATACGCGGGATGAAAGGAGATGAGTATGCGCAAGAACAAGAAAAAGCCAATTTGGCTGAACAAAATATTGCTAATTCTCACGCTTCTCGGTCCTGGTCTCATAACCGCCAGCGCCGATAATGACGCGCCTGGAATTGCCACCTATTCGATGGTCGGCTCAGCCTATGGTTACAATTTTCTCTGGTTGATACTTGTCATTACGATCGGGGAAGTGGTGATCCTGGAAATGGCTGCCAGGATGGGAGCAGCCACCGGTAAAGGCACTGCTGACCTGATCCGCGAGAAGTTTGGCGTTAAGATGACCACCTTCGCCATGTTCTGCCTGCTAATTGCCAACCTGGGTACGACCGTCGCGGAGTTTGCGGGCATCGCAGCAGCAGGCGAACTTTTTGGAATCAGTAAGTTTGTCACTGTGCCCATAGTTGCGGCGTTCATGGGATTGCTAATTTTCCGCGGTAACTACAAGGTCATCGAAAAAATCTTCATCGGTCTCAGCCTGGCCGCGCTAAGTTACATCTTCACGGTGTTTATCATCAAACCGGATTGGGGAATGGTCCTGCACGACACCCTGAGACCCCAGCTGCAACTCTCGCGTGACTTTATCATTTCCATATTGGCTGTTATTGGAACAACCATTACACCCTGGGCGATTTTTTACCTGCAGGCATCGGTGGCAGATAAAGGCGTTTCAATGGATAGTTACAAGGAAACAAAGATTGATGTGACTTTCGGATCCGCCTGGGGAAATGTGATCTCAGCTTGCATCATTATCGTCTCTGCCGCTACCCTATTCAAAGTGGGTATTCGGGTAGAGGACGCCAAAGACGCTGCCATGGCCCTCGCGCCGCTGGCAGGGGAAGCCTCTACGGTCCTTTTTGCCGTGGGTCTTCTGGGCGCATCTCTTCTGGCAGTGTCTGTACTGCCGCTTTCCACAACGTATGCCGTTTGTGAGGCGTTTGGCTTTGAACGTGGTTTGAACCGCAGTTTCCGGGATGCCCCCATTTTTTACGGTTCCTTTATCGGGATTATCGTCTTGAGTGTGCTGATCGTGCTGATACCCGGTATGCCACTCTTTCAGATAATGATCCTGTCTCAAACGCTGAACGCGATCTTGCTTCCGATCATCCTGGCATTGGTCCTTAAGCTCGCCAATGACAGGGCGCTGATGGGGCAGTATCGCAATTCAAAACTGACGAACATCCTGGCAGTAGCCATTACAACCTTGATCGTTTTCGTCACCGCAGTTTTGTTATTGGAACCGATCATCAATCTGATTTGATGTCGTTATTTAGAAGAGAAAACCAAACACCCCTTCATAATAGGGGTGTTTTTTACTTCGGCAGAATTTGCAATAGGTCATAGATGGTGGTGAAGGTCTTCGTCTGCCCTTCGAACTCGACCTGCCAGGTGATAATGTCGTTTTGCGGCATCACACACACTCTCGGGCTGCCCGGGATCCACTCTTCATCCACCGCAAAGCCCGCCCTATGGAGCGCCCGCCTGGTCCAGACCACCTCAGGTCCGACCCCTTCCAGGAAAACGGATTTCGAACCGGAGTTTTGTGTCTCGAACGTGCCTGAAAGCGGGTCAAAACGCACGCCCGCTCGATTGAAGGTCTGGGCAAAACTGCCGTTTAGCACCAAATCTTCCGGTGCGCCCTGGATGATCTGCCCCGCATCGTCCATCAGCCAAATGCGGTCGGCATGTCGCAAAGCCAGGTCCAGGTCGTGGGTGGAAGTTAGCACGGCCTTGTCGTGTCCGCTGGCGAGATCATGCAGTAAGTTCATCACCACCACCCTGCCAGGCAGGTCCAGGTAAGCAGTCGGCTCGTCCAACACCAGAAGGCGCGGTTCCTGCGCCAACGCGCGCGCGATCATCACCTTCTGGCGTTCGCCATCACTCAGAGTGTGTATGTACCTGTTGCTGAGTTTTTCCACCCCAACCACCCGCAGGGTTTCGCGTACGACTTCCCAATCATGGTCGGTCATCCGGTCGAAAAGCCCGGTGAACGGGAATCGACCCATCGCCGTTAACTCGTCTACGCGCATTGCTCCAACCGAAATCGGGCTGGTCAGTACCACGCTCACCTGGCCAGCCAACTCACGTGGATGGTAGGTCTCCAGTCTTTGCCCTGACATTAAGATCTCACCGTCCAACTTCGGCTGCAATCCAGTCACCGACCGCAGCAAGGTGGATTTGCCCACACCATTCGGACCAACCAGGCAGACGAATTCACCAGCATTGAGCTGCAAGTTGAGCTGATCGGCAATCACTTTTGGCGTTTTTCCGCCGTTCTTGTAGCCTATTGACAGCGCTTTGGTTTGCAATACGGAGGGCGTCAGACGTTGAACGATGTGGCACCTCGTTTTCGCTTTAATACCACCCACACCACGAACGGCGCGCCAAACAGGGACGTCACGACGTTGATCGGCAGCACAAGTTGGCTGCCCGGTAATTGCGCGATCAGGCTGGCTGCCATCGATACTGCAGCGCCAATCAAGATGATTGCCGGTATCAGGATCTTATGGTTGGAGGTTTTGAACAAGTTGCGGGCAATGTGCGGCACTGCCACTCCAATAAAACCAATCGGTCCGCAAAAAGCCGTAACCACTCCCGATAGCACCGACGCGCTGAGCAGCACAATCAAACGCAGCAAGCCAACGTTCAGCCCCATGGTACGGGCGTAATCCTCACCCAACAACAGCGCGTTCAAGCCTTTGGGAAGCAGAGCCATCAATCCGACACCCGCAAGTATCACGATTGACATCACAGTTAGCTGCGTCCAGTTGACCCCGCTGAAGGATCCAAAAGACCAGACGGAATAAGCCTGGATGCGTTCCGGCGCGCTGAAGTAGACCAGCAGGCTGACCAAAGCGCTGGTGGCATGCCCAAACATCAATCCCAAAATCAGCAAGGTCGTGGGGTTTTGCACCCACCGCCCCACCAGGAGAATCAACGCCAGCACCAGTCCAGCTCCAAAAGACGCTGCCAGAACAAGGGAAAACTCACCGCCAAGGTTCAGTGCCGGCAGGAACAGACCACCCACAAAGCCCGACCCAAGAATAGCGATTGCCACCCCCAGGCTGGCTCCGGAATTGATGCCCAGGATGAATGGATCCGCCAACGGATTGCGGAACATGGTTTGCATCTGCAGCCCTGAAGCGCTCAGGGCAATCCCAGCCAGCGCGGCCGTCAACACACGCGGCAAGCGCGAGTTTTGGATAATGTAGACCCAGCTTTCTCTCACCCCTTCCCGACCGATTAACGCGCCCCAGATGTCCTTCAACGGGATGCTGACCGAGCCAAAGGCAAGGCTGAGAAGCAACAATGCCAGGATTAGGAGCAGGAAAAGCCCAAAAAGCCAGAGACGTTTCGTCTGATGGCCTGCTGGGCTGTTAAGTGTCTGGTTCATTGATCTGCCTCGAAAGGACCATGATAGTTATTTACTGCAGTACCTGGTAGTAGACAAACTCATGCTCAGGCAGTAAGTCGGGATAAAACGCTTTAATCAGGTCCATCAAGATCACATCCGGCGCTGCCGCACCACTCTCGAAGTAATCAACGCCACCAAGTTCATTGACCCGTTTGCTATAGGTGTAAACCTTGCCATCCTGAAAGGCTTTAAAATCGGCATAGCGGGCGTCCATCGTCGCCAGCGAAGCAAGATCACTCATGGCGCCAACATTAATCCAGTAATCCGCGTCTTTTGCTTGTTCCAGCACTACCTCAAGATCAAGCGGCTGAGCGCCACTGCCCTCACTACCTTTAAAGACATAATCCGCGCCGGCATCCGCCAGGAAAATGGCGACATAGCTCCCGCCACCCGGCATGTACCAGGTGCCTTCATAAGCCGTGTTGGTGAGGACCGTGACGCGTTCTGTCAGACCGCTCGTAAGGTCTTTTGCCTGCTGGTAGCGCGCAACCATTTCATCGAACATGCGGTCAGCTTCCACCTCTTTGTCAAAAAAGGCAGCGATAAACTTGCCCCATTCAGCCCGACCCAGCGGATTTTGTTCAAGGTAATCGGAATTTATGACCACCTTGAGTCCGGCTTCAAGCAATTGCGGATGCGAGTCGCAAACTGAGTAACCGCAAGCGGAAGTCATGACCAGCTCGGGGTTGAGGTCCACCAGGCGTTCGACATTGACTTCAGCCCCACTGCCCACTTCGGAAACAGTACCTGCCTGGAGCCAGTTTTGCACTTCTGGATTAAAAACATACGCGCCTGAACTGACTGCCACCAGGCTTTCAAGCTCGCCAACCTGCTCAAGGAAAGGCAGGTATGTGGAGGAAAGCGAACCAAAACTCTCGACCGGTGTGTGCACGATCATGGCACCCTCGACCCCGCTTGGGTCTGGCTGACCCTTTGGCACGAGCACGTAAAGGAGGGGCTCGGTTGCGCTGGCCCACGGAGTGAGAACGGTCAGGAGCTTGTAGCCTTCTTTATACTCAATGGTGAAGTTCTTCGCGTAATCAACAGAAACTTGTGTTTCTTCATCAGGTGCTTCAGTGGGTGCTTCGGTGGGCACTTCAACAGGATAACTTTCTTCAGTTGGGACTTCCAGCGGATAAGTTTCCACAGCGGGGGCTGCGGTCTCCACTACCTGGGCAGGTGCCTGGCAAGCAGGCAGCGCCAGCAGGATCACTACAGCCAGAAGGGTCACGATTCTTTTCATATTCTCCTCGATTTCAAAAAAATCAACCCCTTCTGGATTAGAAAGGGTTGAGAATATGAGCGTTTCTCACCCACCCTCTTAATCCGAGAAGGTTATGTTGGGTTTGCCTGAGGGTGGCTTCCTGGCTTGTCAGTTCGACTTACAGTTGCGGTACAGCGCTGGACTTTCACCAGCTTCCGTCATTACACCTTAGCTTCCGGGCGTGGGGTAACCTCAGTAATTCAGTTGTAACTATATATTAGCATCCCAGCTGTGGGATGTCAATCAAATCTGGCCTGTCTGTTTATTTTCCAATTTTTCAATCGTTCTTGCCAGTAATCACCAAAATGTCACCTTATCAACATAGGCAGGTAGACACTACTCCCAATGACAAAGATACTCACCGTATCCGGCACGGAAGGGACCATGAGGCTGTCTGTAACCACCAACGAGAACGTCAAAGTTACTCCATTCAAAGGTGAAACAAAACCTGGGCTACAAGCTGCTGGATTATCCAACAGCACCAAAGGACCTCCGGTTTGAGTCCACAGGTACATCAAAGGCAGATGCCCATCCGGATCAAGGCTGGCGGTGCCATCCAATGTTACGAGGGTATTGACAATGACTGTCTGATCCGAACCCGCGTTTGCCACCGGCGCCTGGTTTTGCACGGTGATGGTAACTGAATCTGGCGGGGAGGTAGTACCCAGACTGTCCGTTACGTACAAGTCGAAGGTCATAACGCCGACTATGGGTGGTGCCTGGAAGGTCGGTTGAGCCGCATTGGGGTTACTTAGTGGGGCACCGGCTCCACTGGTCTGAAACCAGCTATAAAGCAGGGGCAGATTTCCATCCGGGTCAAAACTGCCTGTGCCGTCAAGCGTGACCATCGCAAGCGCGCTGACTGTCTGGTCGGAACCCGCATCGGCAACCGGCGGATTGTTGAGGATGGTGATGATCACATTATCCGGGATTGCAATCGCCCCAAGGCTATCCGTAACAACCAACTGCAACACAACAATTGCGGGTTGACTGGGAGCAATAAAAGTTGGGTAAACTGCTCCGGGGTTGCTCAAAGTGACAGCTGGTCCACTAACCTGTGACCACGAATACGTGAGGGGATAGTTGCCGTCAGGGTCAAAACTGCCGCTGCCATCCAGGGTGACCATCAGGTTGGTGAATACGAATTGATCTGGTCCGGCATTTGCGACAGGCGATTGGTTAGTAACCCCTGAATAGGACAGGTCAGCTGTCATTGTGGTACCACAATTGCTAATATTTATTACCGCTGCGAGGCTGTCTGCGCCGCTATACAAACGGCTGTTGGGAGTGGAGTTGTAGTTGAAGGTGCGATTGGTATTGACTCCAGGGAAAGGATCCCCATTGTCACCTCGCTCAAAGTCATAAGAATCGCCCCACAGGAGTTCATCCAATCCATCCGCTTGCATAAATTTAACCAAAGGATGGTACTCATTCGCGTTGGCGCTATTGCTGTTCGTGACACCTTCGTCAATATGCAGGATATTCAGGCCGCATCCCGGCAAGGCAGCATCATAGCTGACCAATTGCCGGTTTTCTACCAGGAAATACTCCCCGCTTCCAGAATACTGGTAGAACTCCCAATTCACACCGCCAGGGTTCGGGCAGAGCACATACGCACTGGCGTTGTTTTCTGCCTGGTAAATCGGTGCGCTGGCAATAGTACCGCTCACTACGGTAGGTGTTAACCAGCCTTGGTACCATTTCAGCCAGGCATCAGGCAACGCTGGTGAGGTGCCGTAGAAATTGGTGCCAGTGCGGTTCCAACTGCCAGAGCTCATGATGGACCAAACGCCCAATCCATCTGAGCTGCCATCCGTATCATAAAGGTCAGGCCAACTCAAATCATGCCCCAATTCATGCGCCATAACACCAATGGTGGCTGGGTGGTCAAGGTGAATTTCGCCAAATTGTGAGTATCCACCGTTGTGATACCAATCTCCGAGAGTCACACCGTCCAAGGTAACCAAGCCAACACTGTTCAAATCCCAATGGTGTGCCCAGATACTCGGATTGTTGTTACTATACGAATACTCATAGCCTGCTACTGCCACCATAATGTGGAGTTCATTGGCAGAAATGTAACCATCACTATTGTTATCGTAACTGGCATAGTTGATATATGAATCAGCAGCAATCAGTGCGTTTTTCGTGATCAATTGGTTTTGATTGGAGGTGGATCCACCTGTATTAGGATGACTGTAGCCCAGGTTAAGCCAGCCAATCACGCCATCGTTGCTTGTACCATAGGTCTCAACGGCTGGAATAAGAACCAGGTTAGAGTATGACGCGGTGTTGTAAAAATGCTTGACGCTGGATGACGCTCCAAAAACACTGGCTGAAAAATGCGACAGCGGATATGTAGCGGTACGGTCCGTGAACTCGGCTAACAGAACGAGCGTAGATTGATTACCTGAGTTTTGATAATTTAGTGATTGATCTGGTCTTTGTTCTCGCGCCTCCACTTCAGTTTTAGGGCGCTGATGCTGATCTAATCCAAATGGTACAGCGAAATCTGCCCGAAATGTCTTACCCGAAAGCGCGTAAGGTTCTAGACGACCATCCACCACCTGGGCAAAAACCCACCAACCCAGGTCATCCTGAATGATGGTGTAGCCGTCGAGCGTCTCGAATCCGTTTGACCATTCATCACCCCACTGCAAGGCAGTCAAGCTGGAACCATTGGGCTGGAAAAGTGTGTGCTCAATCGGTGCTGCTGGGGCAGCGGAAACAGCCTCAAAACTCAAGCCGGCTATTAAACATGCAGTTAGAACTGCCAAAAAACACAATAAGCGAAAGTTTTTCATGTTCAACTCCTTAATATTCTTGGCATTAACTTGGTAGCGATGCTGTGTTTTTTCAGCAAAACAGAAGTGATTGATAAAAAAACAATTTGTCTTGGTAGAAAATTAGGATTCCAACTCGAGATGATGTTGGGGAGGTTAATTAATATAATAACGGAAAAAATGAAAAATTCAAATAATTAATGTTACCAATTGGATGCTCACCCATTTTGTTTTCTTTTCGGACATTGATTGAAAATGGACGGTAGAACATGAATAGATACCCTTTTAGGTAAAAAAGACACATTTCAATGTAAAATAAGCCAGATGAAGAAAACCAGCTTGCGCGCGTTACCGGAAAAGAACCTTGCCAAATTTCAATCTCAGCAAACTGGGAATGATTGCGCCGTTCATTCCATGGTCGCTGCCATTGAACTCCTGACGAACGTCAAACTGGACCCCCAGGAAATCATCGCTGAAATCAATCGTCTCTGGTGGCGTGGGCGCGTTTTCCGCCTGGCACCAAAATCCGGCATCACCCCCCCATTGCAAGCGCGCCTGCTGCGTTACCTGGCAAAAAAACACCATCTGCCCCTCCAGGCAAATCTCTTTCATCTCAGCCCGGAACTCTTGCGGGCAACAGCGGAAGCAGAAAACATCGCCAGCCTGGTAACCATCTATTGGTGGTTCGGCCATTCACCCGCCATCTATTACATGGACCAGCCAAAGAATTACAACGCTCTCAAAGGCGCCAGCGGACACACCATGGTCTTTGCTGCCTATGACCCTGAGCATTTCAGCGGTGAAGTCTCCACCCCCTGGGGTTTCATCAATTCCTGGGTCACCCAGGGAACAGGCTTGTTTTGGATGAAGGACAAAGACTTTCAAAAAACCTGGGGCACTCGAATCCCGCGTTGGGGTAAAAATGCCACGGTTGTCATCTCACATAAGGAAATTGATCAACAGTGAAACCTTTCTCGTTACTCGGCAGACTCGCCAAAAAATACTCAAGAATGATCCTTCTGACGACCCTGACAATGTTGGGGCTGGTTGGCGCGCAGCTTCTGATCCCGTGGATCATCCGCCAACTGATTGACCGCCTCACAACGCAACCGCTTGATCAAGGAACCATTGACTTCATCACTCGTATTTCGTTCATCGCGCTGATCATCTTCGTCGCGCGGGCTTTGATGCAGTTTGTCCGCTCTTATGCCGCCCACAAAGCCGGCTGGGGAGTCGTTTCGGATGCCCGCCGATTGGTCTATCAGCACATCCAAAAACTTTCTCTGCGCTTTTACGAGGATAAGCAAACCGGACAATTGATGTCGAGAATCATCAACGACACGGATCTGTTTGAACGTATGATCGCCCACGCGCTGCCAGACGTAATTGTGAATGGTATCACCCTTGTCGGCGTTACCGTTATTTTGCTTTCCATGAATATCAACCTCACCCTTCTGACATTGATTCCAATTCCGATCATCATCCTTGCCCTGATAGGCTATAGCAAATTGGTACGCCCTGCCTTCAGAAACCGCCAGCAGTCGATTGGCGAGCTGAACGCGGTGCTCAACGACAGCCTCTCTGGCATTCGGGAAGTGAAGGCTTTCGCCCGCGAAGAAGACGCGATGGATAAGGTGGATGACAAGATCCAGCTTGTTCTGCACAAAAACCTGCGCGCCCTAAAGTTGATGGCAATTTTCAACCCAATTTTTGACTTTGCCGCGGGCATTGGTCAGCTGCTGGTAATCTTTTTTGGCGCGCGTATGGCAATCGCCGGCACGCTCTCAATCGCAAACCTGGTCGCGTTTTTTCTCTATCTCGATAGTTTCTACACACCGGTGCGCAACCTGGGCAACTCAATGGAAGCCGTCCAGGAATCCCTGGCTGGCTTTGAACGCATTGCCGACATTCTGACTGTCTCGCCAGAGATCGCCTCCCCTGCTGAACCGCACATCTTTCAAGAGCCGATTCAAGGGAATGTCCGCTTTGAGAACGTCCACTTTTATTACAACCAGGGCGAAGATGTCCTCACAGATATCAACCTGGACGTTCCAGCTGGCAGCACGGTTGCCCTGGTCGGTCCCACCGGCGTGGGCAAAACCACCCTGGTGAGCCTGATTCCACGCTTCTATGATGTGATTGAGGGAAAAGTAAGTATTGACGGGGTGGATGTACGCGAGATTGATCTCGATTTGCTGCATCAATCGGTCAGTATGGTCTTGCAGGATGTTTTCCTTTTTCATGGAACTGTCCGTGAGAATATTCTTTTTGGAAAACCCAGCGCGACGGAAGAAGAGATGATTAGAGCAGCTGAGATCGCCAATGCCTCCGAATTTATTGACCACATGCCAAATGGGTATGATACCTTAATCGGAGAACGAGGCGTGAAGCTCTCAGGCGGGCAAAAACAGCGCTTGTCGATCGCCCGCGCGGTGCTGAAGGACAGCCCCATCCTGATTCTGGATGAAGCTACTTCATCAGTGGACACCGAAACCGAATTGCTGATTCAACAGGCATTGGAACGTTTGATCCAGGGGCGCACCACGATCATCATCGCCCACAGGCTCTCAACCGTGCGGAATGCCGACCGGATCGTGGCTTTGGAAGGCAGCAAAATTGTGGAAGCAGGAAACCACGAGGAGTTGTTGGCCAGGAAAGGCCTTTACCACAAGCTCTACACCGCCCAGCAACAGTTGTATTGATAGAGGGGTTATCTCAACAAAGGCGCACTCCTGAACAAAGTGAAGGATCTTGCTCCTTTGTCGGTAGGATTCTTCGCTGGCGCTCAGAATGACAGTCCGATTGGCGCTCAGAATGCCATAGAAGTTAGTCATCCTGAACAAAGTGAAGGATCTTGCTCCTTTGTCGGTAGGATTCTTCGCTGGCGCTCAGAATGACAGTCCGGTTAGCACTCAGAATGATAGAGGTTTTGTCATCCTGAACAAAGTGAAGGATCTTGCCCCTTTGTCGGTAGGATTCTTCGCTGACGCTCAGAATGACAGTCCGGTTGGCGCCCAGAATGACAGTCCGGTTGGCACTCAAAATGATAGAGGTTTTGTCATCCTGAACAAAGTGAAGGATCTTGCCCCTTTGTCGGTAGGATTCTTCGCTGGCGCTCAGAATGACAGTCCGGTTAGCACTCAGAATGATAGAGGTTTTGTCATCCTGAACAAAGTGAAGGATCTTACTCCTTTGTCGGTAGGATTCTTCGCTGGCGCTCAGAATGACAGTCCGATTGGCGCTCAGAATGACAGTCCGGTTGGCACTCAAAATGATAGAGGTTTTGTCATCCTGAACAAAGTGAAGGATCTTGCCCCTTTGTTGGTAGGATTCTTCGCTGACGCTCAGAATGACAGTCCGGTTAGCGCTCAAAATGATAGAGGTTTTGTCATCCTGAACAAAGTGAAGGATCTTGCCCCTTTCTCGGTAGGATTCTTCGCTGACGCTCAGAGTGAAAAACTATACCTTAAATATACCTTCCGGATTCTGCTCAATCACAATCGGCCTCACCTGACCCGCGCTGAGGTTGCCCAACTGGCTGATAAAAGATTCCACCTCTTCATCCTTGAAGCGGGCAGTCACCGTGACATCTTCAAAAAACTCCGTGTCCAGAATCTGCCCATGGTGGTCTTCCATCAGTCTGAGAGCCTGGTCATACAACCGGTAAGGCGTCACAAACATCAGGGTTGTAGTCGGCAAAAGCGTGGCAAGCATCACCCCCTTGAGCACCTCCCGCACCGCGTCGCCATACGCTCTCACCAACCCCCCGGTGCCCAGCTTGGTGCCGCCAAAATAGCGCGTCACCACCACCGAGACGTTCCCAAGCCCGCTGCCCTGCAGGACCGCCAGCGCTGGTCTTCCAGCAGTGCCGGAAGGTTCGCCATCATCACTGCAGTGACTGATGATGCTGTTGCCGTGCCCAATAATAAAAGCCGGAACGTTATGCGTGGCGCTTGGGTGTTGCTCACGCACCCTGCCCAGGTGAGCGCGAGCCGCCTCAACACTGTTCGCAAACTCCAGATCGGCGATAAAACGCGAATTTACTACCAGGATCTCTGTCTGGACTGGCTCAAGAGGTATCAGGCGCTGTTTGATAGGGTCATCCATGGCATTTGGCACTATAATGCTTTGATTATAGCTGTTAGATGAGGTTATCCGTGAACGAAACTGTGCTGCTCCTTGCAATTCCATTAAATTTCATCAGTTTTCTGCTCTTTGGCTACGATAAATTCCAAGCCAAACGAGGCGGCTGGCGCATCTCGGAACGAGTGCTGCTGGGTTTGAGTCTGTTTGGTGGAGGGATTGGCGCTCTGTCAGGCATGTTGGTTTTCAGGCATAAGACCCGCAAGAACATCTTTTGGCTGGCAGCCATCGTGGGGATTGGCTTGTTGATTTATCTGACCGTGTTTTGGCAAAGGTAGCTTCTGATTTTCAATAAGCAAGCAATGCCCTTCCCTTCCGGGTGCAGTGCACAAATCTATCGAACCTGACTCAATAGCAGTTTTTGATGCTTTTTTCTGCAAAGGCACCATTTCTATGCTATATTTAAACAATTAACGTAAAGTCCTGCCCTTGGAGAGGAAGGATAATTGTGGTCGACATTCAGAACATTTCTGAAATTCGTCCGTCGATTTCGGATGAGTTTTCGGTCGGCGCCATCGTGCCTCGAACGGAAGCCATACAGCGTGCCTACGCCTGGGGGCAACAGGTGCATGCCGGGCAGGTCCGCCTATCCGGTGAGCCGTATTTCGAGACACACTGTGCCTGGGTGGCAGCTTTTGTCGACAAGCTGGTACAAAAAGAATCCTGGACCATTGCCGCCCTGCTTCACGATACTATTGAAGACCAGGGCGAAACTTTAGATGAGATCAAAGCCCTCTTCCCCGGGAATTTGGGCGAGGAAGTTGCTCACATCATTGATGGCCTTACCAAAATGAGCAATCCCCGGGATGGCTCCACGCGCGAGATGGAAACACTGCGCAAGATCGCCATGTTCCGCGACCCGGCAGTCTTTGTGGTAAAGCTTGCAGATAAAAGCCACAACATGATGACCCTGCACTACCAATCCCCGGGCAAACAGTGGCAAAAAGCAACTGAAGCCATTCGAGCTTATGGTAAACTGGCGGGCATTCTCAATTGTTATCGCTGGCGCCGCTGGATCGAAGACATGGCTTTTCCCTACGCCGAACCCGCCTCCTTCAACAAAGTAAAAAACAAGATCGACTCTGACCCCCGCTTAAACATCAACTTCATCCGCTACTACCTCAACGAACTTGGCCACCTGATGGAAGCTGAAGGCGTGGATGGCTCTATCCGCTTCACTGTTAATGGCTACTGGCAGGCTTGGGATAAGTTGCAGCGTATGGCCCGCAGCCACCGCACCTCCCTGCAGGACTTCT
>Ga0209203_1000686_pt1 | contig 27843 bp, 23 predicted proteins | sample AD_UKC109_MetaG_FD_184423 | JGI IMG/M metagenome (GOLD analysis project Ga0209203, IMG submission 184423) | Active sludge microbial communities of municipal wastewater-treating anaerobic digesters from Hong Kong - AD_UKC109_MetaG (SPAdes)... | ecosystem: Engineered > Bioreactor > Anaerobic >... | reverse complement strand
CTATACCCTGCAAACCGTCATCGAAGAAGGACTCAAACAAACGGCTTCCTATGTGAACAAAACGGGTGCGAAGGAAGCCTATTTGATCATCTTCGACCAGGAGAATCCCAACTGGGAAGAGAAGTTAATCGTTGAAAAAAGGGAATACAACGAGCTGGAGATATCGGTTTTCGGGATGTGAAATGGCGTTGAAAACTCACTTAACCCAGTACACTCCAAACCCAGCAGATAAAGGTCCTACATGTGAGGTCAAAACTTTTCCCATAGGTGTAACCATGGGGACTGACCCCGTGGATTCCCTGTAGTGATATAATCCCTGGAATTGTTAAGATAAGCTTGTTCAACCATTTTGATAAATGTATTTGTTATCTCTTCAACCGCCTCCTCTTCTTCCTCTTCCTCAGTATCGGTTGCTGAAACAGACGGCATACCTCCTCCCGGACCTCCAGGACGCGGTTTCGGAAGGTTAAACGCATTATCTGCCCTCATTGTTTCCCTCTCTTCACTGTTAATCAAGGAATCCCCATCAGTATCATAATGACTGATAATTTCACTCGCGCTCACATCAAGATCTTCAGTTTCAATCAATTCATTGATTTCCTCTTCGCTCCACATACCATCTTGATTTGTATCAATAGGCATTTCAGGTGGAGGTCCAGCCTGCACTCTTGGAGCACCTTTTCTGTCAGGTTTGTTCATCCCTTCAACGGCTAATTGTTGTCTTGCTTCCTGTTTTTCTTGCTCTTCTGTTGATGTATCCTGTTCACTAACTGTGTTGCGAGATGCGTTCTGATACATTTGCCATATTGTATTCATCCCTGTTCCCTGTATTGTCATTTTCTCACCACCTTTCCTTATACTGTTTAAATATATTATTTGAAGCTTAAATAAACCTTGAAGTAAAGAAACTCTTTTTTTCTTCCATAAAAACGGAAAAAACAAAAACCCAAAAAGCTTGACAGGTGTAACATTTTATGTTAATGTTACACCTGTAACAGTTTTTCAAACGAGGAGAGTTCATGGTCAAGAAAAAAAAGAATAAAACAGCAAGCAAAACATGTAAGAAAATTAAAGAAGCCTTATTGACATTATTTGAAACGAAAAAAATAGATATGATTACCGTTATGGACATTCACGAGGTAACGGGCTATTCACGCCAGACTTTTTACCGCCATTACAAAAGTGTTGAAGAGGTTTATAAAGATATCATATCGGATATGTTTAAAAAATTTGCCACAGAAAATATTCTAAACAAAAATTTGTCCCTTAACTCTTTTCTTTGTTGTTTTTTCCAATGGATAGAAAAAGAAATGCAAATTGTTGAATTGTTTTTGAATGCACGTGGAGAAACAACTCTTATCCGATTGTATTATACGCTTACGTCCGATCTGTTGGAAGAAATAATTCCGGTGAAAGACATATCGGAAGACATGCGATACCGGGAAAAGTTAATTTTGTTAGGCGGTATCATGAGCATGGTTTATTACTGGATTGAAACGGGCTTTTCAGATTCACCGAAAGAGCTTGCAAATTACATAGAATCTAAATTGAATTTTAATGCGATCCGGCATAAATGGGGGAAAGAATGAAAAAAGGTTATCTTATTGTTATTGTTTTGATTTTTGTAGCAGTTACCATATGGTTCACAACATTTTTTAGCGATATAACCATTGACGAGGATATTACTCGTTACATCAGCGAAGGTGATGAGAATGTTGCGTTATTTAACAAGGCGAGTGAAACATTTGAACTGAATAATATATTACCCGTAGCGATTATATGGCCAGAATACTGGAAAGAAACACATCAAATTGCGCAAATGACTGAGGAATTGTCAAATCTTTACGGTGTTAGAAGCGTTAATTCACTGACCAATTCCATGAGTTTTGAATCAACGGAAGAAGAAATATTGGTTGGAAGTCTTGAAACCAGTTATGACCTTGAAAAAGAAGATCCGGAAAAGATCAAGGCGGTAATCGACAACGATGAAACGTTGAAGGATAATTTTTGTTCAGAAGACAACACCTCCATTCTTTTTATTCTCAATTTATACAGCAGCGAAAAAGCCAATGTTAATCAGGCGATGGCCGGAATATACGAATACTTGGACAGCACCGGCAGGACGTATTACTTAACGGGAAATCCGGCACAAAGTTATGAATTAGGAAAACTTTCCGGACAGGATACGTTGATTCTTATACCGGTTGCTCTGGGATTGATCGTCATGGTTTTACTGTTCATGTTCAGAACAAAAACGGGACTTTTTATCCCACTGCTTGTAGTTATCATAGCAGATATTTGGACGGTTGGACTGATGTTGGTAATGGGAACGACTTTATCCAGTGTGCTGCTCCTCATCCCGATTATTATGATTGGGATTGGTGTTGATAATGCCATCCATTATACTTCCAAATATTATGAAGAACGCCATTTGGGAAAATCTGCCAATGAGTCGGTTAAAATTGCTTATAAAGATGTTGGAAAACCAATGGTCTTAGCCTGTATGACAACGGCTGCAGGTCTGCTTTCTCTGTTGACGGCAAGTATCCTGCCCATTAGCCAATTGGGAATATATGGATCCATTGAAATAGGTTTTATTCTTCTGACTTCGATCGTGTTGGTTCCTGCTCTTTTTCTTCTATTTAAACCACAAGCCAGGTCTGTACTGAATGAGCATGGGGAGATGCCTTTTTTAAAAAAACTGACTGAATATGTCCTCAAACACAGGAGAATTACCATTATTGTTATTGCCGTTCTTGCAATCTTTATGGCCATTCAAATCCCAAACCTCTCGGTAAAGGCCGATATGGCAGATTTCCTTGGCGAGGATAATGTGTCGGTTGTTGGGGGAAATTATCTGGAAGAAAATTTCGGGGGACAAGGTCAAATATCCGTTTATATGCAAGGCAGTGGTGATGATAACATTTACCGCGATTTTTATTTCAATCGTGCCATGCGAGATATACAGAAGTACTCTGAAAGAATGCCCTTTGTGTCATCTTCCAGAAGTCTATCTGACACAGTGGCCGATATATCGGGCGCTTTTTCGGGAGACCCTTATATTCCCGGCTCAAATTCAACGATGGAACAGCTTTTTTTTCTCATAGAAGACGGGGATACGGTAAAACAAATCACCTCAATGAAAAAGAACGAGGCTAGAGCAATTCTAACTGGGAATTTCGGAACGGTTGATGAGAAGATAATTGATATTGTAAGACCAATCATTGATTTTATCGGCAATCATATTATTACCGATTACACCATTGCGTCAATGAATCTTGAGGATCCGGAAATAAAAACTGCCTGGCAAGTGCAACTTGAACAATTTTTAATTGCAAGGGGAGAACAATTGAACCCGGAACTATTCCAGGCATTTGTCGAACTTAAAAATAAACCCTCGAAAGTTTTGTTTGATTCTCTTTCTCAAGAGGATTTACTCAATCGTTTCAATCATTTTCTTGAATATTATTATATGACGCCTGTGGATATGGAAGCTTTCAGAACGATTATTCAAAATGATGAAGAGGGTTTGTACGAAGAATTTCTCTATCAGGAAGAAACCACTTTGAGATCGGACATGGCTTATGCAATCATTAAGCAGTTTTATCCTGACTTACAGGAGAATATGGCACGTGAATTGTCCAATTACATCCAGGATGAAGAAGTCCCCGTTGCCGTTGCTTCAGAAATGGCCGATAAACACATCACCGTTAATCTAACGGGATCTGATTTTATCACCAGTGGCATACAGAGAAAAATCACCGAAAGTCAGGTTACTTCCCTGATGATTGCCATTGTCGTCATTCTGATCCTATTTGTGATTCAGATGAAATCGTTCCTGGTGGGCATTATTTCAATGATTCCATTAGTTTTGACACTGCTTTTCAATTTTGGCTTTATTTCAGGTTTGGGGTTCAGCTTGAATGCGGCTACGGCAACGATTGCCGCACTCATGATGGGATTGGGCATCGATTATGCCATTCATTATCTCAGTCGGTTTAAGATTGAACTGAAAAAGTTTGATGATAAAAAAACTGCTATTTTACGGACTTCATCTACAACAGGAAGAGGGATTTTTTCAGGGGCATTAACGACTTTCTTGGGCTTTTTCCCATTGTCCTTTTCCAGAGCATCCGTCATGTCTCAATTTGGTATTATTGCATCATTTAATGTATTTACGGCTGCCATTTTGCTCTTTACACTACTCCCAATTCTGTTGATGATGATCCCAAAGAAAAAATTTCTTAAATGATAAGGAGGCGCAACATGAAAAAAATGGTGTTATTTATAGTTATCGGGTTATTGGTGTTTTTCACGGGTTTTTCAAAGACTGCTCAAGAGGTTTTGGACGAAATGGAAGAGAAAAACCAAGGATATGATAGTGCCAAGCAGGTTTATGAAATGGAACTGATCGATTCTGACGGTAAGGTTGAGAACACCAAAGAAATGGAAGTTTATATTCTTGTTTTGGACGACAATTACGATACCGACAGTTATACCATGATGAGAATCATTAAACCAAGAAACCTTGACGGGACAACAGTTATGACGTTGGAAGAGGATGAACAATACATATACATGCCCAGTTATCGTAAGGTCAAGAAGATAACCGGCAGCTCCAAGAATGATAACTTCCTTGATACCGATCTTAAATACTCGGAATTATCATTGGTTTCGGGGGATGTTGAACAGGAAAATGAAGCACAGATGCTTGAAGAGTCTGATACGCAATATGTCATTAAAATCGATATTGATGACGATGATGTGGAATACGATTACATGATTATGACCGTTGATAAGGCATCTTTGAACATGGAGCAAATTGAGTTTTTCAAAACCCCTGAGAAATTGATGAAAAGAATGATAGTTAGTGATTATGATGAAGTTGACGGCTATACGGTTTTTGGACAACTTGTAGTCACTGATATTGAAGCGAATCACTCAACAAGACTCAAGCTTGTTGAAGTTGAATTTGATATCCCCATCACAACCAAATTTTTCAGTACCTTAAATATGACCAGTAGGGTTTTAAGATATCGATAAAAGTGTCATCATAGAAACATTTTCGGGAATTCTTTGCGCTTCTTTGTTGAGACTTGATATTATCATCACAAGCAGAGATTGATTTAAAAAGGGGAATAATAATTAGGGGGGATATAAAATGAAAAGGAATATCTTTTTCATTCTGTTGGCTATTTTGTCCTGTATGGTATTTTCCTGGGGGGGAGAATTTGAATACAATATTGGATACAATGGCAAATCAGAAGAGATCAACGTTTTTCAAAATTTCGGAGTGGATTTATTTTTTGATGCACAAACAGACTATGGTTATTTTTTCTCGGATATAGAAGCCAGTTTTTTTCACGGAATTTCTATGGATGCTTCAGCCGCTTTTTCAAATCCGTTATTATCCTGTGAAAGAACTAATGAAGGGATGCTACCCACATATACAAGTCTTGTTTACGGACTTGATCGGTTTCTGATCAATGTCAATGAACTCTATTATGAGTACGCCATTGAGGACTATGTTATCAGAATGGGTCGCTTTAAGCTTCAAAAAGGGAGTGGCAATTTATACAGTCCGTCAGATGTCCTGACTTCCTCTTCTATGTTGGGAATCAATTCAAACCCAGTTAAGGAAGCCATAGACGGGTTGATGCTTCAAGCCTATTTTGATGATTTTGACTTGGAAGTCTTTTTTTCTCCATTCACCAAAATGTCTTTCCCAACTTATAACACTTACAGAAAGACGCTTGTATCTAATGGTTACCTGACTGAATGGGCCGTTAACACAATATCTGCTATCGACGGACCACCAACAGCCCTTATTCCTCTGTCGGAACAGTATCAGTTTAAGAAAGATTTTCCGCTTGATCATTATGATATGAACTGTGGTGCGAGATTTGGCTTTATTTTCCTCGATATGCTTACAAAAGTGGCGGTATACAGAGATCATTTTCATTTCCAGGTTCCCACATGGGTCAAACAAGATTATACAAGTGTATCGACACAGACAATCCTTGAAAATGGAACCCTTATTCCAGCTGGTGGGCTAATTTATGAAACAAAAACGGAATTTGAAATTCCCACCAGGTACACCTTTACATTGGATCTTCAAGGTGATTTAGTAGATTCAACGATATTCTATCTTGAGGGAAGCGCCATCATCCCTGAAAATATCGAAACGATTTTATCTTTTCACTATAACGATTTTTATTCATCGTCAACCGTTATTGACGTATTTGATAAATTGGTGTATTTCAAAGGACTGGCAGGCATCGAATACAGCGGAGCGATTACGGGACTGGGACTGGAAGAGGATGAATTTAATCTCGGAGTTGAACTGTTCAACTCCCTTGAAGGGGAATATTTCTCTTATTCTCCAGGCTTTAACACGTTTTTAAGAATCAACAAGAATGATTATGATTTTACAGGGGCCGTCATTTGCGCCTTTCCTGAGGTTGAAGAGGATTACAAATTTGGTGTCATGGTAAATGCAGGGCTTACCTATTCAGGATTCGCCGGATTTGATATCATTCTTGATACCTCCTGGGGATATTCAGATGAAGAAACACATCCATTTTACATTCCTGATGGTATTTTGAACTCTATCAGCATTGGTGCAAAGGGTTATTTCTAAAGTTAATAGAAAAGAATATCTTTTTATAGCCTTTCATGTTTAGGATCGAAAAGTCAGACGTTAAATAATGAACGTTTCTTGTTTTCCATCAGAACATTTTTTGGTGATTCTAAAAGGTTGTTAGTATTATCCCGGTTAGAAACACGAAGTTTATTAGAGGGAAAAAGTCCCAGTTGTTTAAAGCATCTTGATGATTTTCTCGTTAGTAAACTAAAAGTGGATCAGTTTTCATTGCTAGATGGCAAAGTTTTCATGAGGGCAAAAAAATGCTCAGGCTCACCGGTACTAAAATATTCATACCAAGATTCCAGTGTGTTTGATTGAAAAACATCTAAATGCTCAATAATTTGTTTTGTCCACAACAAAGCTCCGGTGGAACTTGCAGTAATAAGGTTTTTATCCGCTACAGACGGCTTGTTTGTATAAAAACTTTGCCCTTTATAATTAGGAGAAACCATCTCAAGAAATCCAGGGCCATTACTGGTATGCTGCCTGTTATCCAACAGCCCAAAGTTGGCAAGCGTAGCGGTAGCCCCACAGATAGCTCCCACTGTAGCGCTTAAAGAGAGGAATTCGCTTGCTTTTTCGATGATAGCGGCATGCTTATTGTCGTTCCACGTATCTGCCCCCGGTAATAGCAACATGCTCGTTTCACTCACAACAATATCTCCAATTAAACAATCGGGCACTATTGCAAGCCCGCCCATTGTATGAATTAGCCCTTTAGAATAACTAATCGTTTTAAGCAATACATGTTGCGCACCCTTTTTGAAGAATCGACCAGAATTCAACATCAGCTTATGTTAAAAAATAGTAATTGGTATTGGCAAGGATATTGTCTTAAAAGAAATGATTTTCGCTTATTCAAAATATCCCGCATATCAAACCTGCAAATAGAAGAGGCATTTTTTAAGCCACGAGATTATCAAAAGCCCAATTAGATTTTTCTGATATTTTGGAAACCCTGCAAACAAAAATCAAAATTCGCATTCATCAATCTGTCATGGATAGGGTACTTGAATTCTGCGCACATGAACACTTTTCGCCTGACGGCAATGAGTATTACATTGTTAGTTTTCCTTTTATAGAGAACGATTTCTACTACAATATTCTTTTTAGTTTTGGTGATAAATGCGAATGTTTAGAGCCGCTACATATCCGCACAGAAATGAAGCGTAGAATACATGATATGGCTACCTTATACGAAAAGTAGAAGAAGGAGTGGAGCGATAAAACCTTGCTCTTTCAAGCAGTTTTTTTAATATTCGGGTAAACAGGTTTGAATGAAAGTACAAATTTACTGTTGATGATGTCGAGTTGAGTATTGACGGGGCGCGGCTTTTTTCTTTGCTTCCAAAGATTCGTTGATATGTACCAGATTGTGTCTTGTGCAGGGCATCAACATAATACCGGCTGCTGTTTTCTTTCCCCAGAATTCTATCAGCCAGATCGCATTATCATCTCTTACAACACCCCCGAGTTCCAGGATTCTTTTCAGCCCCTCCTGTGAAACTTTTTTCTTTGAATCTGCAAAAGCCAGTGACTGGACAATAGCTCTTGTTTCCTTTGCAACTGCGTTTCTGTAACCTTTTAGGTTTTCAATTGAGATCTGTTTACTGAATGTCAAAATTTGTTCGGCATTGAGGGCGTTGCCTGTGTCATATTTTGTTGCATTCAATTTTTCCTTCCACCCTTCACGATCGATAATCTGTTCCTTTTCCGCAACAAGAAGGTTCATCGTCATATCCTCTATTCTTGCAGAATGCCACATACCGTACAGAACGGTTCGTTTCTTTTTATTCAACCCGGTTCTTGCAGCTTTTTCTGTCAAATCCTCCCAGACCTCATCTTCGAAAGTCTTTATTTTGCTGTCTGAAGCAGACGATGTATGAACCATACTATGCAGCTCAAAGAATAGTCCTTTTGCCTCTTCATAAGTTCTTTCCTTTTTTAGCAGTTGCCTTAAGGACTTCAGTTTTTCATTCCATTGTTTTTTATCCAAGAGTTTCACCCACTTTAAAGAGGATTAATGGTGGCGTTTGCAGATTAAGATATCGCCGCACGGGCAATAATTTCCTTTTGGGCTTTCTTTGTCAAGCCTTTAAAAACTATCGTATAAAAACCATGGGGACGGAGGTAATGGTTACTCGGTTGTGGCAACAAATATTTCACTTTTTCAGTGTTGATATGCTTTCACTTCCTTTAATTTTTTAAAGAACATTATCAGTAAAATATTCTACTGCCTGAATAACAGCCATTTTTTTGACCTTTTTATCTTTCAATTTATCAGATTGATAAAGTCCAAGGGCACAATAAAGACCGGTATAATAATGGGGATTCCAGCCGGGATGATAATATTCGGCAAATAATCTGAACAGATAGCTGAGGGTATCCTTATAATTCTCATCCAGGTTTTTAAAGAGGAAGGACAGATGCTCTTTAAAATTTTCCAGTGGAAAATGGTCTTTAAAATGCTGATAATCCTCTGCAATCTGTGCTTCTTTAATGACTTCAGCAAGTTCTAACCGCTGATTATCAATTTTTTTATCGCCAAAGAAATCCTCTAAGATGCTGTAAGGTGGGGTTTCTCGGTAAAAGGAACTATCTTCCAGCATGAAAAAAGTGTAATAGGTGATCAGATGGTGCAGGTTAACGATTCCAGTCCCGGAGGCTGCTTTTAAACCTAAGGTTTCCAACGCATCCTTCTGGGGTTTTTTACGGTTTTGATTATTATATTTACTCTGATAGCTGTAGCGGCAGAGGTACATAATATAACTTAAAACCGCAGTGGCTGCAACATCTTTATGATGATTGGTTATATCTCGCATGACCGGAAAGAAACAACTGACACTGTGTCCCAGGCTGTCAGTGATTTTTTCCATTCCCAGGTTGATAAGAAATGCTTTCAACTTATTGGGTTCATTTTCAAAAATCCCCAGGGCATAGTAAAAGGCGTTGTGGCTGTTTCCCTTGTTTATTTCTTCAATCAGTTTTTCATAAGTTTTCTCACTGATCTCATTTTCTTTATAGCAGCCTGAGTCTGCCTTGAGACTTATAAAATGCCTTTCTGAGAGTCCGAGTAGAACAACCCTGGCAATCTCCAGTTCAGCTTCTCTACCAAAATAACTTTTTTGAGATAGTTCCCTTAAAAAAAGACTCATCTTGACAAAATGAAAAGAACCATAGCGTAAATTGCATTCCATCAGCATGATAGGCAGTAAATCTTCAATCAAAGAGCCTAAAGAAAAACGGTTATCATTTTTTAATTCGTTGAGATTTTTTTTACTTTGCCCTGCTGATGATTCAGTATCGCTTTTTTGAGTGGGGAATCCATCGTTTTCACTCCTTTTTATAAGGTGATGATTTCATAACCCTCTTCTAAATAGTCATGCATGGCAGGGTGACCATATGCATTACCCTTTAGAGGTATTCCGGTTTTTTCGTTATATTCAAGAACACCCATTTGATGTGAGCAGGCCTTACAAATGCAATCAAAGAGTCCAAGTTCCTTGGTTTTTAAATACATCTTATTGTGTTCTTCTTCTAGTACTTTTATCAGTTTTACGGCTTCGCCTTCTACAATAATCTTCACATCCATGCCTTTTTCATGACAATCTAATGCGTTGATTAACACATGCATAAAACACATTTTTTCTCCTTTAAATGGGGAAAAAGCGATTTTTTTCATATTACGTACACCTCCTATAGACATTTCATTTGTTGATTAGATCATTCTTTCTTCGAAAAGTGAAAACCACTTTTTTTATTCTCATGAAAAATTATGACATAGGCAGAATAGTAAGTCAAGCTTAAGCAGCGAAAACATCTATAAGAACCTTATACCGATGGCCTTTTTTCGTGATCTAAAACTTGGCCTCTGTTTAAGATGCGAAATGATTGGTAGTTGTTGTAACACCTCCGTCTCTGTTGTTTGTGTTAGTGTTATACTTAAGGACGTTGTTCAAAACTTACTTGGATTCCCTTCTCTTTGAGGTTTGTAATCTACCTCAACCTCTCTATCAATGAGCAACTGTATATTTTCCATATCCTCTGAGCCCTCTGTAAGATCCAGATAATTATTTTTTATTGAAAGATATTCAAGGGTATTTACTGGCCCTTGAACGATTGCGATGATTTCGGTTATGGCATTTGAATTCAAAGACAATCGTTTTAACTGTTTCATATACTCAATTGCTGTAATATCTTCTAAGCCTGTATTGTCTGCATCTAGGTATTCCAATTGTTCAAACCCCGCAATGGAATCAAGCGTGTTGATATGATTGTTATTCATAAACAAAAGCCTGAGGTTTGTCAGGTTTGAAAGGGGGTCAAGATCCCCTATTTCATTGTCGGAAATTCTAAGACTGCTCAGGTTTAAGAGATTTTCCAAAGGTGTAAGATCGGTAATTCGGTTATTCCTTAAGGATAATGTCTTCATTTTTGTTAAATTGGATAAAGGACTGAGATCTTCGATTTCATTATTATTCAACAATAGTGTCTTGAGACCCCTTTGATTTGATAAAGCGCTGATATCCGTCACATCTGTATCATTTAGAACGAGCTGCCATAGACTGCTCCCTGACGGTAAAAAATCCAACGACACAAGGGGCATTCCCTCCAAATCAAGCCTTTCGATTCCCGCCCATGTCTTAATCGGTTCAAGAGCCGTTTGGCTTAAAGAAAGCCCTTGCAAAGTTAAAGCTTTCAACCGTCCGCTTTGACCGCTGGCATTCAACGCAGTGATATCCGTGATGGGAATCCCGTAAAAAATTACTATTTCAAGATGTTGAAGGTTTGACATGGGGCTGATATCCGACACATCCGCTGCAGTTACGGCAATATATTTTAGACCAGTGAAATATTCCAACCCGGTAATATCCGTTACATCATGATGAACTTGAAACCGTTCAGCATCTTTGACTTCATTGGCATAAACTTCTTCATCTGAATATCTGCTGTCACTGTTGGCTGTGCCCTTTCCAATCAAATCCAGAACATCTGCTTTCAATATTTCATCGTTGAACACAATCGGCTCCCCAAGGAGAATGAATTCCGAAATCATGATATTGTCCAGCCAGGCATTTGTCTCTTCCGATTGGGCATCTCTATCCATGGAAAGCTCCCATGTTAAACGATGTTTGCCTGCCGGTAATTCTCGGATCACTTGTTTCCAATCGTTAAGACCCCACCAACATCCAGTAAGTCGACCATCTATGCAGAAATTCAAGTTTGCATTTCCAGAGACGAAATGGGTTTTAACGTAAAAACTGATCACCATGTCCTCTTCAATATCTAAATCGATATACATAAACGATGTTTGATTTGTTTCAACACCCGGAAACTCAACAGCGTATCTTCCCTTTTGTACGGTTTCGCTTTGCATCATGGGAAGACTCGCCCCACCCCTTACCCAATTATTGGCGGTGAAATCCCCCGATTGAAAGGTTTCGTACAGTTGATTGGGTAATATTTTTTCTCTTGGGGTACATCCGGTAAAGATAAAAATAACTATCAAAGCATGTAGGATAAACAAAGCAATTCTTTTCATAATCCCCCTCCACTTTTTTTGTTAATGATCTTTTTGGCTTTTTCCCTTGTTTAACCCTTCACCTTTTCTTCGATCACGGGCGATGTTCAACAGATATTGTTCCGGAATATCCTGATAATCCACATGGAAGCAGTTTCTGGAACCGGCTTCATCATAGATATCACCAAATATAATCCTCTTGTTATGACAAACGCCCGTTAAAATCGTTTGTGCCGACTGCTGGGCAGTCTGAACATTATCGGGCATATAGGACTGGCCATTTACATCCCAGATTGCTGTGGCGGTTGTCCCCGGAGTAGCGGGGGAAATTTTGATGTTATCATCCCAGTATTCAGTGCGCAGTGACAGTGAGAGTCCAGTTAAAGCCGCTTTGGTTGACGCATACATGCTCTGGTAGGGCATGGGATAGAAGGCAATACCGGAAATCACGTTGATGATTTGCCCACCACCATTTTTCTGCATGATGGGTATAGCTGTTCGGCACCCGTATAAAGCTCCGTAAAAGTTGAGCGCAAAGGCCTTTTCCCAAATTTCATTGGTCTGAACCTGCATGTTATCGATTTGCTTGCCGCTACTTGGCATGGTAAAATGTCCAGCCAAACCTGCCCCGGCGTTGTTGATGAGTAAATCAAGGCTGCCATCGAAAAATTCAACCGCTTCGTTGATCATGTTGATCACATTCTCTTCAACGGTTACATCACACAGAATTCCTGTGACTTTTCCGGGATATTGTTCGCTCAACCTGCTTAAATGCTTATCCAAATTTGCCCTGTTTACATCGGCCATCACAACCCTTTTTGCACCATAGGACAATAGCTCTTCAATTAAGGCCAATCCGATCCCCGAAGCTGCACCTGTGACAACGGCTGTTTTGTCTTCAAAATAACCTTTATCCAGTGTTTCTTTCGCTCGCTCAGCTTTTCTGGAAAAATTGTTGATAAACAGGTCAATCTTACCATCCAAAAAATACAAACTATCGTAAATCAAATCCGTGAGATTTTCGGCTGAACCAGGACGATAAACCAATCCTTTTACCTTTTCTGGATAGTAACGGTTAAGTTCATTTTCCAACGATTGCAAAACATCTGCTTTAATATCCGCGATTACAACCTTATCCGCACCTTCTGCCAAGATGCTTTTAATCAATTCCTGTTCCTCTTTTGAAGTTATTCCTGCAACGATGACGTTTTTACCTTTGTAATTGCCTTTTTCCATCTGCATAACCATACTCCTCTCTTTTTTAATGATTCATTGATGATTATTTCCCAATAAACTACGATCCCAACGACCGGGAAACAAGACTTGAACAGCTGGAATAATTTCTTTTTTCGAATAATTGTAAACCTCATCCAAACCCGTTACCCAATTATCACTGACCATCCAACCCGCTCCCAGGACTTTAACGAAGGGCAGTGCTCCCCAACGATCATCATGAGAAGAATTCAACTTCACACTCGCCGTCGCTTTTTCCCATGAACGAAAACGTGTGGGACCGTTGTAATAAACCATTTTTAATCCACTGGCTGCGATATTCGCCACGTTGAATTTATGCAGGAAGCAACCGCCTGTTGTTTCTATGGGCTTCTCAGCAAAACATCCCTCCTGTGGTTGAGAAAAGCTTTCCTCGTTGTATGTCCCCATTTTTAATTTCACATCAATCAAACGAACACCGCTTCGTTCAATATAGCAATGCCCTTCATCATCCTTACGATCAACCACAATTTTCTCACAGATTTTTTTTGGCAACCCGGAAGACTCCCGACCTAAAAAGGCTCCCGTCATGGCTCCCGGACCACTTAACTGAAGTCCTAAAAAATAAACCCCCGTTAATTCACCATACCTCGCGAGAATTCCAATTCCTCCCTCCATATAGCCCGGAGCAAACGTAGGTTTACGAATGTTGACAATATAAGCATAAAACATAGGTTTCTCATCAGACAACAATTCCAACGGAGCAGGCAAGAGTTCTTTTGCCTTTTTGGTGTCAGTAATTCCGTAAACTTGTATTCCATACTGGTCATTCATCGCCATTGTCGATGTCTGATCCATCAGTTTTTCTTTGGGGATCAAGTATTCTTTTGACATACACACTCTCCTTTATCATAACCATTACACATCAAATACAAACGCCTTTCCACGGGCTTCTTGCGTAGCTTCAAGTATACTGTTGCCTTTGGTCTTCTCTCCGATAATCCTGACCACATCAAAGGCTTTTTTATAATTTTCCACCTCTTTTTTACCGGACCTGGTATCCAAAGACAAAAAAACGCCAACGGGTTCCAGCTCTTGAACGGTCTTAATATCAGCTGGTTGACCCAATCGTAAATCTATACCGGCACGGTCCACCTGGCAGATGAGAGAATCCACATATTTTTTGATCAATCCCTTAGATACAGAGCCCAGCGGCCCTCCTAAATATTCATTCTCATCAAATATAGTGGGATGAAACCCTCTCTCTTTCAAGGTTAGTGCCGCTTCTATCCCTCCAGGTCCACCGCCGATAATTGCCACTTTAAGGCCGTTTCCGTTCTGCTTGGGATTGGTATATTCGCGTTCACGACAAGCGATGGGGTTTACCGCACATTTCACTCGATGCAGTTTGGTCAGTTCGCCAAAACAGATTAGGCATCCGATACACTTGCGTATCTCATCTTCCTTTCCTGAAAAAGCCTTTTTTGTCCATTCTGGATCGGCCAACTGCGCCCTGCCCACGCCGACAAAATCCATTGCTTCTTCTTTCAACAGGGCTTCTGCTACCCCCGGCTCTTTGATGTTGGCAACTGCGATGACAGGGATTTTCACCGCATCCTTAATGGGCTTTGACATGTATTTTTTCCACCCTTGTTCATAAGAGCCTGGTTCGATCACGCCATCACGATAACAACTCACGTTAATGGCGTCTACACCTGCCTTTTCCAATGCCTGCGCGATTTTAACGGCTTCTTTTAAATCAATACCACCTTTCAAGCCAAATCCTTCTTCTGCGTTAATCCGCACGGAAATTGGAAAATCAGGTCCACAAGAATCACGAATCCCAGATATGATTTCAGTCACAAAGCGCATACGATTATCAAAACACCCTCCGTATGCATCTGTTCGAAAGTTCATAGCGGGAGATAGAAACTCGTTGATCAGGTATCCATGAGCTCCGTGCAATTCCACACCATCCGCACCTGACATTTGAACATAGCTGGCTGCTTTAACGAATTTCGCCACAAGCTCTTGACACTCATTTAAGCTCAGTGCTCTTGGCAATGCTCCCCCCATTGGATTGGCAACGGCTGAAGGGGCAACGCTTTGTTCTCCGGTAATGGTAAAGGATGCCTCTCTTCCCGGATGCTGTAGTTGAATAAAGATTTTTGTGTCGTATTGATGAATCACATCCACCAACCTTTGCAATTCCACCACATCCGAAGCCCGATAGGCTGACAATTGGCAAGGCTCACTGATACCTGCCCCATCGGTTATACGGGTCACTTCTGAGATAATCAGACCTGTAGAGCCCTTTGCCCTGGCTTCGTAAAAGGCGATAATATCATCGGTTACCCCCCCCTCCGGTTTTGCAATAGAGACCCCCATGGCGGGCATCACCACACGATTGGGTATGGTTAATTTTCCAATATTCATAGGACTTTTTAACAGGTTAAACATTTAATGAACTCCTTTCAAACTGCTTTGTTTGGGAACTTGAAGATATCGTAAAATGGCCAATTGAACAACAGGCTTTGTCAGCAATGTGACATAAATTGTACGGATCACAAAAAACTGAAAAAAGTTAAGTTGCTCAAAATCAAACAGGACAAAGACAAGCCAAAAAATCAACGGTGACAAAACAACCATAAACGGAATCCAAACGAGCGAAAATAAGATGGGTTTTCCCGGAATCCAAGCAATCAGCTTGTTATGTTTAAAAGGTGCAGGCAGTTTTCCGGCATCACGAGCATCGTGAATTTGCCGAATCACAGGAAAGACCATCAACGCTGTAACAATCAAACCGATTAAAACACCGGAAATGATGATACCTGAACGACTTGTGGGGACAATCACCACGTTGTGATCGATGATAAGTGTCCCACCTAATACCAGACCGATAAGCATATTGAATCCAAAATCAGTTGTTACCGTATCGAAAAGCTTCTTAAAGGCACTCAATCCGGGTAAGGGATTTTTTACAACAATATCACCCTGCTGTGGTGGATCGGAAGGTTTCACCATGTCCTTCTGTACAAACCGTAGAATGGCCAACTCAATAATCTTAGCGGTTAAAAAGCCGCTGTATGCTACTTTCCAAATAACAAACGGGAGTAAATTGAACGTTGTGATCTGGTATATCCTGATGAGTAATTCTGTAACAAGAGGTGTCAGGGTCATAAAAACAACGGAAAATACAACACTCAGCCCCAAAACAGATTTGGGTAACCAAACCATCAGTTTGACTTTTGGCACACTCGCCGGCAATAACCCCTGCTTTCGCAACGGCTTCATTTTCAAGTAGACATACAATACACTGAGAACAGATGTCGTGATACCGCAAACCACTGCATCTGTCAAAACCGCACTGTGACTGATTCCCCAATAATAGTGAAGAAGTCCGAAGACCAAATTCACCATCACCACAAGCAGAATCATCTTCCAATTGTCAAGATACGGCAAGTTGACGGTCATGCCAATTTTTTTATTTTTGCTTAAAGGCATCGTTTTTACCAATAGTTCCACTTCCTTTATTCATGAAGTTACAGCTTATCCATTTACTTTTGATGCACATCCATATTAGTTTTTCGCTATTTTTGTTTTAAACCGGTTTAGATAAACAATGAAGTATAACATTAAAGTGCTTATAAGAATAGAACCAAAAACTGGCATTTTTGGTTGGGTTTTTTAATCATTATTCAAGCTGAGATAATATAGTCTTTCAAGGCCTTACGGCTTGAAATATTTAACTTCTGATAGATGGATAACAGATTGCCTTTGACAGTGCTAACCGAGATACCCAATCGCTGCGCACATTCCTTATTTGTCAACCCGCCCACAACCGTTAAAGCCACTTGATATTCCCGGCGAGTGAGGAGGGGGGTGATCTTCTCGTGCGTGAGCATATTGTGAATTTCCAGCCAAGAAGGCGACAGTTGTCGGTGTAAAGATAAAACAAGGGAAAGGAATTGGGGATAAGCCTTCCGCAGACACTTCTCGCCCATTCCCAACAGAGAGGAGATGCTTTCAGCCATCGGAGAGATAAACCCATGTGGCATACAGATGGATAAAGCATGAAGTAGCATATCGTGTGCCTTTTCAGGCTTTTCCTGGTAAATATACCCGTGAGCCAGAATGATATAAAGATAGACTTCCTGAATCCCCCATCCTGAAATATTGAGAGAAAGAGCAGCTTCAACAGTACTCACCAACTCATCGATCCGCCCCAAAGCCAGCAGACTTTTTGCACGCAAATAAAGAGCCATCATCCGAAAAGGCTCTGACAAACCGTCAATCACTCCTTCTTTAATCCAGGAAGGGCAATGTTGGGGGGCATAGGCACTGATGGAAAGAACTCCTTGTATCACTTCAATCATCTTGCAGACTTCATCTTGATTCTTATATTTGTTGTGTAAGCGTTTTAAATGATTCCAACTTTTTTGAAAACTTCTCATATCGCCCATCCCGACTTTTGCAGCCGTTGAAACGGCCAAGGCGTTTAAAAACCCCGGGCTGTCCTCTGCCAAACCGTCTACGCACTTGACAGCTTGCTGAAAATTTCCTCGCATATAGGCAATTTCACCGATTAATTGCTTTTTTCTTAAGCGGTCTGTCGTCTTTTCAATCATGTGCTCAACATCCTCAAACAGAATAAGGCACCTATCCAGCAGAAAAAACTCGCGCCAATATGGATTTTTACCCATCTTCGAAGAAAAACGGGGATTAACAGGCTTTTGAGACTCAACGGGAATCTGCCACATCCTCCCTGTTCGACGAACTCCGGATATCCTTCCTTGTGCACACAATTCCTGAACACGACGTTGGCTAATCCTCCAACGCAAAGCAGCTTCTTTACATGTCATGACTTTCACAAATGTGGCTCCCTCTAAAAAATCGCATAATTTGTCACTTCTTATTATATTCGTTTAAACGAATAAATGCAATCACAAGGAACCTTATGTGAAAACAGCGCTTGTGATTTTGCACTTGGGGTTTGAGCCGATCATGAATCAAATCAGCTTTAACCCGAGACAAAAGACCTTGGCCAAGATCGCCATCATTGGTCGACTTTTTCTCCTGATGACTAAACTATTTCTTGTTTTTATTCAAAAACTTTCTGACTTCCTCTTGAGCTGAATCCAAGGTACAAAGGGTTGCAAAATGATAATTGGACAACTCAAGGGCATCCTGAAATTTCATGTCTTCCATTTCATAAAAAGACCTTTTCCCCATTTGCATCGCCACGGGATTTTTATCAGCTAATTTCCTGACATATTTTTTTGTTTCTTCTGCGAGATCTGCTTCAGGAACAATTTTGTTGATTAAGCCTATGTCTAAAGCTTTCTTTGCATCAATAATATCTCCCGTCATGATTAGTTCAAGGGTTCTTTTTCTGCCCAGGCTTTTTAAAAGGGAGACTGCAGGTCCCATACAAAACAAGCCAACATTAATAGCGGTTGCACCAAATTTGGCCGTATCACTTGCAATGGCCAAGTCACACGCGGCCACAAGTCCTATGCCATTGGCCACAGCGATCCTGTGAACGGAAGCTATTACAGGTTTAGCCATTTTTGCTATGGTCATATTCATTTCTTCCATCAATCTAACCCAGTCCAAATACTCTTTCATAGGCTTTCCGTCCACATAATTAACATCTATTCCCGTACAAAAATTTCTTCCGGTTGCATTAATCACGATGACATGAACATCTGAATCCTTATCCATTTCTCTCAATGCAGCATTTAACTCAGTTGCCATTTCGATGTTAAACGTATTATTGGCCTCGGGGCGATTTAATGTAATCGTGCCAATCTTATCTTGAATAGTTGAGATTATCGTTTTGTAATTCATTTTTTGCCTCCCAAATTCTATTTAAATACCATTTCCTTTCCCTGCTAAACTGTCCCCTGGGTACTACTTTTGTCCCAAAATAAGCATACTCAAGGGTATTTTGGCATTTAATATTTCTATTTCCTGATGAACAGCTGAAATATCATTGGGGCTTTCAAGAAATTCAACCAGATTAAAACCGTTTCTCTTCAAAGACATGATGATGTCTGAAACGGTGTGAACAAACCAGTATTGGGTTTTTGCTTCATATTGTTCGTCTCCAAGGTAATCAAGACCAGTATTTTCAACGATAGGTCCATCATGGAAATACTGATCCACAATCTGCAGTCTATTGTCTATGTCAGCATCGTCAAAGGGCAACATTTCTGAAAAAGGATGCATTTCATGCATGAAGAGATATCCACCAGAGCGCAGTAATTTGGCGCATAGATTAAAAAACAAGTTGATATCGGGCATCCAGCCAATGCATCCGGCTGTTGTGTGGACCACATCAAAACTGTTGTAATACGCCTTTGGAAGTTCATAAACATCCGAGCATATAAATTCACAGTCAATATGACTATTCTTGGCTCTTTCGGTTGCTTCTTCAATGGCACATTCAGAGATGTCTACTCCGACACAGCGCCTTGCCCCCATATTTTTGATGGATAAAAGTTCTGTTCCATTATTACAGGCAAGATGGATCACATCTTTATCTGAAATCTTGATTTGATCAAAAATCCTTAAAAGTTCTTGGTCGGTCTGTTCAATAAAGCCAGGTTGTGCAAATAATGTGTCCAACTCTTGTTTTCGTGCTTTTTGATGTTTGGGCATTACTTCATTCCATGCGGCTTTATTGGCATTTGTGTATTGCTTGATGTCCATTTTTATCCCGTCCTTTCTCAGATCATAACATTCAGTCATTTTTTAGAATGAAAAAATTATATCATAATCGTTTTAGTACAAGATAACCCATTCAACCATCTTCTAATTTCACGAAACTGAAAAAAAATGATACAATCTGTTGATTATGAAGGTGGTGGGATATGAAGATGAAGAAAACAGTAATCATGGTAACGATTACTTTCTTAATATTTGGCGCTTTAATGATGGGTTCTGATTCTGAAGGGATTAAAGAGATAAAAGAATCGGGAGAATTGCGTATCCTCATGGCTGAAGATGATTGGTGGCCTTTCTTTCATACTGATGCAACAGGTGAATTATCCGGAATCGACATTACCGTTGCTGAAAAGATATGTGAAACACTTGGCGTTCAACCGGTATTTATCAGAAAAGATAGTTTCAACCAGCTTGCAGCATCTTTAAATAATGGTGAGGGAGATGTGATCATCTCCTATTATTCCTATACGCCGCAAAGAAATATTGATGTTTTTCTCACCAGCCCTTATATCAACAGTGCTGATAGTTTGTTGATTAACAACCGTGTGCTGGAAAGAATCAAGAGCGAACACCCGGTCATCTCTCCAGAAATTTTGACAGAAGCACTGAATAAAGAACACTTTAAAATAGCAACAGTGAGAGGAACCTCACACGAACTGTGGGCACATGAACTTTTTGAACAATCACCGATAAAACTTTATGAGCCTTCTCAAATCGAACAAATGTTGACGAACAGGGAAATTGATGCCTTTTATTTTGATGAGTTATGGACGAAATTCTTTCTGACGGTAAACCCGGAATTCTACCTGAATTACAGTTTATACCCCCTCAACAAAGCTGATCGTATTGTGATTGGCGTTTGTCCGGACAATCAGTCGCTTTATCATTGGCTTGAAAACTATATCACCACCAATTTGAACATGGATCAAATTATCGAAGAGATGTATGCCGATTACTCACAGGGGATCTCTGCTTATATCAGCAAAGAAGAAAAGGTAAAACCCGTAATCGGAGACCCCTGGCGATATATCTTTCTCGTTCTGCTCTTGGTTCTGGCCTTTATCCTGATTGATATCACACAAAAAAAGCAGGAAAAAGTCCAGCGGCAGAACTGGCTGTTCAACTTCTGGACCATCATCTTCTCCATGATAATCGGTCTTTACTGTGGTGCGGTTTTCCCTTCCGTGGTAGATTTTTTAAGTCCTTTCGGGGATATTTTCTTCAACTATCTGCTTCTGTTCGGAATTCCCATCTTGTTCTTTGTGGTTGTGATCAACTTTATCAAACTGATGATGAAGATGGACGGCTTGGGCTTTTTCTTTAAATTCATGAAAATACTCTTGATCATGTTTCTTATCGGGTCCCTAATCGGAGTTCTTGTAGGGGTTTTTGGACAACCCGGAAGTAATTTGTCAAAAGAAAACCGACAGCGGTTAGCACAAGCCATGCAGGAAAGTTCCCAGGAGACATTAAATGAAACTGTCGATATTTCTCCGGAAACTTTATTTTGGAAGCTGCCCAATACGATGATACAAGACAGTCTTCTTAGACCCTTTTTGGAAAATCAGACCCTTGCCATCCTTTTCTTTGCCATTTTGTGCGCCTTTGGATTGAAATTTCAGACACACGAAAGACGGGAGAAAGTCATCAGCGCCTTTGATACGCTTAATGAGCTGTTTATGTTTCTCTTTAAACTATCTTACTATGTTTTGCCATTCGGCCTTTTTGCTTTGATGCTCCCACAGGCCAGGTTGTTTATTGAAGACGCCGGTATGCTCTCGGCCTTTTTAAAATTTACTCTATGTCAATTTGTGATTCTGTGTATCTGGTTTGTCATTTCAGTTATTTTGGGAAGTTACAAGACAAAGGTCAATCCCTGGAAATACTTGCAGATGATCAAGAAACCCACTTTGATTCTTTTTTCACTGATGTCAACAATTGCAGCGATCCCGCCGGCCCTTGAGGTTTGTGATAAATACCCACAGTTTAACGATGAACAGATTAAGGGAACCTTGCCGTTGATTTTGGTTATGCTTGTACCATCTATGGCCAGCACCTTTGCTATAACGACTATTTTCTTAATACAGCTAACCGGAATTGAAATTGCCCTGATGCAATACATTTTCATCTTGATCGGTTCGGTTGGAGCAGCCCTTGCTACCATAGGCGTTCCCGCTCCCGTTGATCTGTTCGCCATATCCATTGTTGCTTCACCCTTTGGCATACCCGTCAGCCAAGCTGTTTTCTTCCTCCTCCCTTGGACATTGACCGCTGCCAGATTTGAGTTAATTTATTTCACAATGCTGGATTTTGGAGTGGTTCAGTATTTCAAAACAAAAGAGAAAGAGCCGAGTGTGATTAAATCGAAAAAGGCTACTTAAAGATAATGATACAATAGAAGAAAATCAAGGATAAGGAGAAAATGCAATGAAGAAGATTAGAACCTGGTTTTTATCCGGATTAAGTGTGATCCTTCCCATTGGTTTAACTGTGTTTGTTTTATCCAAACTGTTTTATTTTTTGGATGGCATACTCCAGGAATGGGTGGTACGGCAATTTGGATATGAAGTCCCCGGATTAGGCTTAATCATGGTTGTGTTGATTGTTTTGGTTGTTGGCATGATTACTTCAAACTTCTTGGGTAAAAAAATAGTGAAATACGGGGAAAACGTCATCGGGAAAATACCTTTCATAAAAACCATTTTTAACCCCATTCGCGAGATTGTCAGTAACCTCTCAGCCAATAAATCCGGGAGTTTTAAACAAGTCGTACTCATTGACTTTCCCATGCAAGGCACAAAAAGCATAGGGTTTATCACTTCGGATCAACTATCTGTAAACGATGAAAACAAAATAGCGGTGTTTATCCCCACTACCCCCAATCCAACCAATGGATTCTTGATAATTGTTGAAAAAACAATGGTGGAGGTATTAGATGTTACTGTTGAAGAAGGTTTGAAAATGATTGTCTCCATGGGGAGTGCCATGTGTAGGAACTTTACTACCCTTGATACTTAGAGTGATCACCACAAACCCGCTTAGCAGCTATTCCTCTATCCCACATTTTCAGATTTCTTTTTATCAGTTTTATCCAACACAACTCCCAATATATCGATGAAGGAACAAATACCCTAAAAGAAAATGGTATAAAGAACTTCGTTGCCTTTTTGAAACACTTGGCTTAAATTTAGCATGGAATTTTCAGCAAAGAATAATCGTCATATTATAGTTATAATTTATGCAGATAACTTATTTGTTACCCGTTATTAAAACCTAAAAAGTGGAGGTGTAATATGAAAAAGCTTGCTTTTACTCTTTTATTAGCGCTCTTTCTTTTTAGTATAGTTGCCGCAGAAACCGTTGTCCTTGGTAACGGTGAATGGAAACCGTACTTATCCAAAACTTTGAAACACGGAGGTTATGCCAGTCATATAGTGACGGAAGCCTTTAAAAATGTTGGGATAGAAGTCGAATACCAATGGTTTGGCGATTCTTGGGCTAGGGCTTATTCAACCGCAGAGGAAGATGAGATAAACGGTACGTTAATTTGGTCCTATGAAGAGGAGAGAGCAAAAAGTTTTTATTACAGTGAAAATGCCGTTATAGCTGGGCAAAAGACCCTTTTGTATTATTTGAAAACAAATTCCATTAATTGGGATGGAACAGCTGAATCCCTGGTTGGATATAACATCGGGGGCCATATTGGATACACATATGGCGAAGAAATTGATCAAGCCATAGAAGAGGGTTTATTGACGTTTCAAATGATTTCATCCGATCAAAATAACATTCTGAAATTAGCCTCAGGGAGAATCGATGGGATAATGATGAACAGTGAAGTTGCCAATGAGCTCATGTTAAGTGCTCTGACAGAATCCCAAAGGGAATCAATCACCAGCGCTGAAATACCCATAAAAGAAATCACTTATCATCTATTGTTGAATAAAACGAATCCGAACAACAAAGAGCTCATGAACAAATTTGATAGGGGATTCGATATGTTGGAAGAAAGTGGCAGATTGACAGAGTTAACTGAAAATTTTGAAAATGGATGGTACAGTTCTGAAGAATAAGCTTCATCGTCTATACTCTTGAAAAAGGGAGCCAGTCTAAAGCGGGCTCCCTTTTTTGGTTTTAAGAATCAATGACAAAATTAGCGTAGTTGTAATATTTTGCGGGAGGACACCTCTGATCTGAACCCCAAAAGTTGGACATAATATTAAGCTACTAAATTGGCTTGTGAACGATATCTTATCGGTGACAAGCCATTTAAATGAAGTTTAATTCTGTCCTCATTATACCATCGGATATACGCATGGATCTCTTGTGTCAGATGATCGATCGTTTCGTTTTAAACCACGGGGACTGACCCCGTGGTTTGCCCCGCCTTTAGGCGGGAAATTCCCCCCTTGGGGGGGGAGGGCCATTTATGGGGGGGCCTATACGTTCTAACGTGAACATCACTGTTCTGGAATTTGAAAAGCAAATTCCAAGGCCTGTATCTCAAGGCCAGCACTAAAGGAGGAATTTTTAGTTTTTCAGCAGACCCTATTTAGGTCATGGTTATAGTGATATAATAGCCTATGAAACTCCGAAGGAAATTATTGCTTGAACGCATAACATAGGAGAGGGTGATAATGTGAAAATGGAAACAATTGATCAAACCGTCCAAAATATAAGGCCCTACAAAATTGACAAAAACACAAAACCCTTTACCGCTGATACAACTACGATCCTCGAAAATTTCAACATCAACAACGCCAATCACAAGCAATTTTGCGAATACGCCTTGGCTTTAACTGAAAAAAGCGTCTTGACTTTCAAAGAATATGCCATCATCACATTTAATCCAGAACGCTCTCCACAGAAAAAGATTTCAAGCGAGAATTATTTCTGCACAAAAAAGGATTCAAAGGGAAATATCAACTGGTTGAAAGAATTTGAAGCAAGGGCATCACGAGCGAAAAAATACCACAACGAAGGCTTGTATCAACTGTACTCGACTGTATTGAGTAAGATACGCACTTACGAAAATCAAAGAACTAACTCTTAAAAACGGCATAAATCTCCTAAAGAACTTCACCAGTAACCAACAAGGGGTTAAGATGGATGTGAATACGAAACGATATTCGATGAAAGGAAAATGTGAAAATGGATAATCTAACAGATACATTCTCAAAACTTGGAGTTGATCATGCTCCCGGGCAGGAAATCACGCAAGCAGAGCAGGAATTTTATTTCATCGGAGAAAAACTCCCCGGAAAAGCGGTTGATTTTTCCCATGGGGATGTCAATGCCTTTGAACCGATACCGGGAACATTGGATGCGTTGGTCAAAGGCGTTCAGTTAGGTGGGGAGCAAGCCTATACTGAATATAAGGGGAAAAAAAGCATACGAGAGACCGTCGCCGAAAGGCTTTCCATATTTACCAACACACCCATTTCCGCCGATACGCAGCTCATAATCACACCGGGAACTCAGGGAGCGCTTTTTTTGGCCATGGGATCGTTGATCGGGTGTGGAGACAAGGTTGCAATCGTCGAGCCAGACTATTTTGCCAACCGGAAAATCGTTCATTTTTTGGAAGGGAAAATCATGCCTGTCACGTTGAAATTTCTGGAAACAGAACAACGAGCCGGTTTGGATTTAACCCAGCTGGAAGATGCTTTCAAAGCGGGTGCTAAAGTCTTCTTGTTCTCCAATCCAAATAACCCTACCGGTGTCATTTATTCGCCTGACGAAATTCGATCTATTGCTTGCCTTGCAAGCAAATATGGTGTATCCGTGATCGTTGATCAACTGTATGCGAGGCAAATATTTGATAACAGAGATTATACCCATCTATGTGCCCAGAATAGTCTACCTGAAAATTTAATCACCATCATCGGCCCGTCTAAAACAGAATCACTCAGCGGCTATCGTCTTGGCATAGCCTTTGGCTCTGGAAAGATCATTTCCAGAATGGAAAAACTGCAAGCCATCGTCTCTTTACGAGCCGGTGGATACTCTCAAGCAGTCCTTGCGTCGTGGTTTAGAGAACCGGAAGGTTGGCTGGAACGCAGAATCCAGGCGCATCAAGAGATTCGGGATGATTTGGTTGCAGTCCTTCACGGGGTAGAAGGACTTAAAGTCAGAAAAACAGAGGCAGGCAGTTATCTTTTCATAAAAGCCCCTGAGCTAAAGGTTTCCATGACAGACTTTGTAAAAATCCTAAGAGTTCAAGCGAATGTTACCGTAACCCCCGGAACGGAATTTGGCCCTCAATTCACAAGACATTTTCGCATCAACTTTTCTCAGAATCATCACGATGCAATGGAAGCAATCAAGAGAACGATACAGATGATGGAAAGATACCGGAAGTAAAAAAAGGGTGTTGAATCGATAGCGCTTACATAATCCATCATAAGCAAAGAAGGGTGAAAAAATGGATAATGTACTTGATTTAATCAGCCGAGTCATTCCCATATTTCTTTTATTGGGATTGGGTTACTTAATAAAAATAAGCCAGTTTTTAACTGCAAAAACCATTGATGATTTGAAAAGGATCGTGGTGACTTTCGCTTTACCGCCGGCTTTGTTCATCACTTTTTTAAACGTTGAACTGGATTTTAACATTTTCGTGTTTGCCCTGATCATTTTTGGCTTCAACACACTCGCCATCTTTTGGGGGAAATTCACGGGAAAACATTTTAGTCAAGACCATCCGTATTTCCCGTTCCTGATCCCCGGATATGAATACGGCATGCTGGGGCTTAGTTTGTTTGCAGGGGCGTATGGGCTTGAAAATGCAGGAGCAATCGCTTTGGCTGACCTGGGGCATGAGTTCTTCATTTGGTTTCTTTTTGTTCCTTTGTTAATGAATACAGTGACAAACAAAACCTCTGTTAAAGGGGTTATCGGCAATTTTCTAAAATCCCCGGTCATCATCGGGATCATATTCGGTATTCTATTCAATTTGCTCGGATTAAAAGCATTTCTTTACGAAAACTGGATTACAGCGTCTGTGATGACCACCTTTGACTTTTTGGCAAACCTCGTTGTTCCCCTGATTTTGATCGTTATTGGATACGGCATTCAACTTCAAAAAGCATCCTTCAAAGAACTGGGAATCGTTCTTCTAACAAGACTGGGATTCTGGATGCCGATTTTCCTGTTATTAAATTACCTCATTATCCCTTTATTCTTTCCTTTCGGAAAGATGTTTACCCACGCACTCTTTACCCTTTTCATCCTCCCGCCGCCCTTTATCCTCCCGGTCTTTATGAGTAAAGAAAACAAAGCGGAAGAAACGTATATCCACAATATGTTAACCGGATACACCCTGGTTTCGATGGTCATCTTTGCCATTTATTTTGTTTTTTCACAGGTGTAGTTATTTCAAACACCGGTGTCCCTAAAAATAATTAATTAGGGTCTGCTGAATAACTCAGAGCCCTAACAAATAAAGATTTACAGAGCTTTTTTGCCAATTTAGCTGCATGGACTTTAAAAATCAGCCCTTGAAGTTTTTGAGAAGCAAAACTTCACGGTGGGTTTGACGAAAAACCAAGCAGTTGGCCTTGAAATACAGGCCCATTGACTAAAGGCGGGAAATTCCCCCCTTGGGGGGCCTGACTTTATCACCAAAAATGACGAACGTGTAACAACGGGTTTTGAAACTCCCTAAAACTGGGAGTTTTTTTTATTTCCACGAAAATATAGTAGTGGCAAGACTCTTGTTTGAATGAACCGGTAT
>Ga0209203_1000685_pt1 | contig 27931 bp, 23 predicted proteins | sample AD_UKC109_MetaG_FD_184423 | JGI IMG/M metagenome (GOLD analysis project Ga0209203, IMG submission 184423) | Active sludge microbial communities of municipal wastewater-treating anaerobic digesters from Hong Kong - AD_UKC109_MetaG (SPAdes)... | ecosystem: Engineered > Bioreactor > Anaerobic >... | reverse complement strand
GACATCGACTACCTCAGGCTGTTGTTCGCTCGGGTCGGAACCCCCCACTGCCCGGTCCACGGCGTCAAGATCGAGTCGATGTCCCCCGAGAGGATCGCCGACGGGATCATCGAGGCCGCCAGCAAGGACGCTGGAGAATCTGAGACTGAGAAGGGGAATGGCGGAATGGTCACCATCCTCGCTCCCGTCGTCCGCCAGAAGAAGGGGACCTACGGGCAGCTCTTCAAAGACCTCTTCTCCGAGGGCTTCTCCAGGGTCCGGGTCGACGGGGAGATCCTGAGGACCGACGAGGCTATCGAGCTGGATCGGTACAAAAAGCACGACATCGACGTCGTCATCGACCGGCTCGACCCTTCGGATAGATCGAGGCTCGTCGAGGCCTGCGAGCGGGCCCTCGAACGGGCCGAAGGGCTCCTCATCGTCGTCGATTCCGGGGGAGACGACCGGCTCTACTCCTCGAAGATGGCCTGCCCCGTCTGCGGCATGGTCTTCGAGGAGCTTCAGCCCCGGATGTTCTCCTTCAACAGCCCCTTCGGAGCCTGCGAGGCCTGCAACGGCCTGGGGATCAAGATGGAGTTCGACCCCGACCTCATCATCTCCGACCCGGAGATGAGCATAGCCGACGGGGCCGTCGCCCTCTACCGAAACCACGTCGACGGATGGCGGGGCCAGTACCTCGCCGCCGTCGCAAAGCACTTCGGCTTCGACATCTTCACCCCCATAAAGGACCTCACCCCAGACCAGTATGCAGCCCTCATGTACGGCTCCCGCGAGCAGATCAACTTCGCGATGTCGATGAAGAACGGGGACGCCTACTGGTCCCACAAGGGCCAGTGGGAGGGGCTCATACCCCAGTCCGAGCGGCTCTACCACCAGACGAACTCCGATTACCGGAGGGAGGAGCTGGAGCGGTTCATGAAGGTCCTGCCGTGTCCGAGATGCGGGGGCCGGAGGCTGAAGGATAAGGTCCTGGCGGTGAAGATCGCGGGGATGTCGATCGCCGACGTGGCAGACCTCTCCATCTCCGATGGCAAGAAGCTCTTCGAGAGCCTGGCTTTATCGGAAAAGGAACAGGAGATCGCCCGGCAGGTTTTGAAAGAGATCCGGGCCCGTCTCGGCTTTCTTGAACACGTGGGCCTCTCTTACCTGACCCTCTCCCGGAGCGCCGGCACCCTCTCGGGGGGCGAGGCCCAGAGGATTAGGCTTGCGACCCAGATCGGATCGAACCTGATGGGCGTCCTCTACGTCCTCGACGAGCCCTCGATAGGCCTCCACCAGCGGGACAACGCCCGGCTGATCGAAACCTTGAAAGAGCTGCGGGACCTGGGAAACACCCTCATCGTCGTCGAGCACGACGAGGAGACGATCCGGGCCGCAGACCACGTGGTGGACATGGGACCTGGCGCCGGCATCCACGGGGGGTGGGTGGTGGCGGAAGGGTCCCCCGGAGAGATCGAGGAGAATCCCGAATCTCTGACCGGCCAGTACCTCTCGGGGAAAAAGGAGATAGAGACCCCGTCGAAGAGAAGGCAAAGCGACAGGTTCGTCCGGATACGAGGCTGTCGGGAAAACAACCTCCAGAACATCGACGCCAAAATCCCCATCGGCGTCTTCACCGTCGTCACCGGCGTCTCGGGCTCGGGAAAGTCGACCCTCATATACGACACTCTCTATCGGGCCCTGATGAGGAAGATCTACAAGTCGAGTGAGACCCCCGGCGTCCACGACGAGATATCCTTCGACTCGGAGATCGACAAGGTGATCGTCATCGACCAGAGCCCCATCGGGAGGACCCCCCGGTCGAACCCCGCCACCTACACCAAGGTCTTCGACCCCATCAGGCAGGCCTTCGCCGAGACGAAAGAAGCTAAGGTCCGGGGCTACAAGCCCGGAAGATTCTCCTTCAACCTCAAGGGCGGCCGGTGCGAGGCCTGCCAGGGCGACGGCCTGATCAAGATCGAGATGAACTTCCTCCCCGACGTCTACATCGAGTGCGAGGAGTGCAAGGGCTCCCGCTACAGCGCCGAGACCCTGGAGGTCAAGTACAAGGACAAATCCATCGCCGAGGTCCTGGAGATGACCGTCGAGGAGGCGAGAGAGCACTTCAAGAACGTTCCCGCCATCCGGACCAAGCTCGACACCCTGATCGGCGTCGGCCTCGGCTACATCAAGCTCGGCCAGAGCTCGACGACCCTCTCGGGCGGCGAGGCCCAGAGGATCAAGCTTACAAGGGAGCTCTCGAAGAAGGCGACGGGAAGGACGATCTACCTTCTCGACGAGCCGACGACGGGGCTTCACTTCGACGACGTCAAGAGGCTGATCGCTGTATTGAACGACCTGGTCTCAATGGGCAACACCGTCGTCGTCATCGAGCACAACCTGGACGTCATCAAGTCCGCAGACTACATCATCGACCTCGGCCCCGAGGGCGGGAACGAGGGCGGCAGAATCGTCGCCGAGGGGACGCCGGAGGAGGTGGCAGAGGTCCCTCTGAGCGCCACCGGCTCGTTCCTGAAGGAAAGGCTCTCCGGAGAGGGCGAAGCTTCTGAGCTGGGGGCAGGAAGATGCTGCCGGAATCTCCGGTCTTCTTCGACCGTCTGATCGATTTGAAGGAAGGGGATAGGCGGAGGGGAGGCTGATTTCATGGTTGTCTTTTTGACGGCAGTGAGAAGCGCCTGATTTTTAAGCTTTGAACTCGAAAACCATCTGGGGTTTGTGAAAATGAGATCAAAATGGTTTTTAATCTCGGTTCTCGCTCTTGCCGTTCTATGCATTGGGGGGTCGTGCCGGGAGATCCAACAGGATTTTGCGATTTCTGCTCAAGACCCGGCTCTCGGATCGACTTCGCCAAGTGCACAGGCCAGCCCCGCCTTGGTCGCCGGGAGCTGGAGCCTGGTTCTGATAGACGCCGCCAGCGGGAAAACTCAGCCCGTGAACGTCGAGATCAGCCAGATCGATGACGTCATCTTCGGCTGGGGTAGCACCGACGGAATCGACGTAACCTACCTCCCCGTCGAGACGGAGCCGAAGCCAACCGAAGACGAGGGGATCGAGTCGATGATCTGGTGGCTGCACGAGGACTCTGAGCCTGCGGCCCGGACCACGACGGCCCGATATTTGACGATCGGAGCCAGCGGCCTTGTCAGCGGCACGAGCTTGAGCCTGGATCTCGTCTTCCTGGAAGAGAACGTCCTCTACAGGCTGAACTTGAACGCCGTTGGAAACTCGATCTCTGGAAGCTATCTCGCCTACGACTCCTTGGGCAGGGTCCGGTCCGGGAGCTGTTACGGAAGCATCCGGGCGGGCTACGGCCAGTCGGCCCTGGCCCTTGGGTCCAACCCCGAGGTCATCACCCTGGGCGGGATGAGGTCCAGGTGAAATATCGGATTCGACAACGATGCCTTCAAACGGATCTTATATCCTGAACCAACCAGTCCAGAACATCCAGGAAGTGTTTGAGGGCAGTCTCGTCCTTCAATATGGATAGGGGAAAAGTGGGAAATCGATTAATCCCATCTTCGGGTATGTCGATCCCTGGAATTTGGCTCAAGCGTTCCAAAAGTTCCCTTCGCTTGATATCGCTATCAAAGGGGGGAACAGTTTGCATATATTGAAATGGTATGTAAACTTTTCCATACGTCCAAACTCCAATCGTCCAGTAATATGCCCCTTTGTGATCTAATTTTGGAGAGAAAGAGCCGTCGTACCTCCCTCTACCCCAAGCGATCAGGTCGGTTTTGTCCTTTGCCCACTCATAGATTCTTCTTGCAACCTCAACATCCCAGACATCGCATCTCTTATCCAAACTCTGGAAAAATCTCTCTTCGTTCCACAGCTCTCCCCTGGAATTCAATCCTGGCTTCGTCACTGCTGTTTTGCCGGCGACCCTTGGGACCAGAGTCTTCAGCCCCTCACCCACATACTACGTTTTATCTACTTCATCGGACAATAGAAGCGCTGGGAACCGTTGGCCAGTGGAGATATCGAAGTGCGACTTTTCTGTGGGGAAGTTTTAAGGCGCCCGTGAGTAAAGCCAACAACTTATTCTGGCGCGCATAACAGCAACCAAATAATTGTTGGGATGTTCTTAGGATGTACCACACATCAGATTTTTACCTCATTCTGTTCGGCCACTATGTTCCTTCGACTTCTATAAGCCCTTCAACAGCATTGGAAGTCTACTTCAGCTTCAGATGTTACGACTTGAGGGGCTGCAGACGCGTCATCTTTCCACCATTTCGCTCCAGAGTTCCTATGATCCGATTTCGTAGGTTGGTCTGTTGAGAGGAATCTTGCCTCCAACTTTGTAATTCTTCGATACGACTGTGAAAAGGATAGCCAGTTTAAGTGCGTAAACTTGAAGCCTCCCCACAACCCCAGTCCGATCTCGCATTAATGTAGTTGGGGTGCTGTGTTGAATAATATTTATATTCCATCACTACTATTATTGATTGGGGATAGTGGCGATGAAGGGAAATGGAGCACAAAAAGGCCGTAATTGGCATGAATACAACGAGTCTTTGGTTAAGCGCGGCGAGATGTATTTAACCTTCGACTTTCTGGAGAGCTGGGAACGAGATCTTGAGGAGCTTAATCGTGGCAAGCTGGGGAGAAGGTTTGCATATCCTTAGGCCTTTATCGAGCTTTTGATGCTGATTCATGTTATCTTCCATCTCCCATATCGGCAGTTAGAAGGCTTCTTGAGAAAGCTATCGACTCTGATTCCAGAAGTCAAACCTACTGACTATACTAACATCTGGAGACGTTAGTACTAAGCTGAAGCTTAACCTTTCTGAGACAATATCGGCCAGCAATGAACCTGTTGTGATAGCTGTAGATTCAACGGGGATCAAAGTAACCAACCGCGGCGAGTGGATGCGATAGAAATGGAAGATCCATCGAGGCTGGATAAAAGTCCATCTGGCAGTCGATGTCAAGACGAAAGAGATAGTCGCAATCGAAGTCACAGATGAGCGAGTATCTGATGGAAGCAAGTTCAACTCGCTTATTGACCAGGCAGAAGAGAACCTTTCCGGCCGGAAGATCGAGGAAGTTCTTGGCGATGGGGCATATGACAGACGAGAGATCTTCAACCACCTCCTGGAAAAGGGGATTCAACCTGTCATAAAGACCAGATCAAACGCAAGTACGAAAGCAAGAGGATCTCCTGTGAGAGCTAAAGTGATAAGAGAGGTGAAAGATTTGGGCTATAAGGAGTGGAAGCAGAAATAACAGCTACGGACGGCGATGGGCTGCTGAAACTGCCTTTTCGGCAGTAAAAAGAATATCAGGCGAGCATGTAGCAGCAACAAAAACAGAAAACATGATGCAAGAGGTAACTCTAAAGTTCGCATTTTATAATATGATATTACATTAAAACATAGGACAAGGCGCCAGACAAGACGATCACATGAGGGACTCAGAGGATTATTCAACACAGCAGAGCATGGCAAGACTTATACTTACGTAAACCATCGTTGCCATGCATGGTTGACGACGCTGGCCTGACAGGACTTGTGCTGATTTCATACCTCTTTGCCATGATGGCCGTCGGCGCCTTGGCGGCGAGACGCTCGAACTCCCTCGATAGCTTCTTTCTCGCCGGGCGGAGCCTGAGGCCGGCCCTCCTCACCGCCACCCTCTGCGCCACCATCCTCGGAGCCTCCTCGACCCTGGGGATGGCAGGCCTCGGCTTCAAAGAGGGGCTGACGGGAGCCTGGTGGCTCCTCTCCGGAACCCTGGGGCTTCTAGTCCTCTCCTTCTTCCTGGCGGAGAGGGTGAGGTCCACAGGCTGCTACACCCTCCCGGAGCTGATGGGCGAAGAGTATGATCAGCGGGTCAGGTTCGGGGCCTCGGCCCTGATCCTCGTCTCCTGGATCGGGATCATAGCGGCCCAGATCGTCGCCTCGGGAAAGCTCCTCTCCGTCCTCTTCGGCCCCAGCACAGAGACGTTCATGATCGCCTCGGCAGCGGTCTTCGTCCTCTACACCGCCCTCGGCGGCCAGAGGTCGATCGTGAAGACCGACGCCGTGCAGCTATTGATCCTCCTTTTGGGCCTATTCATCGTCTCCTGGAGGGCTCTGCCGCTGGCGGGCCCCGAGATCCTGGCGGGGACGAGCTTTCCCACCTCGGCGGCTCGGGGCGGGACCGACGTCCTCGGCCTCGTCCTGGTGGTCGGGTCCGCCTACCTGGTGGGGCCCGACATCTACTCCAGGCTATTTTCGGCACAAAACCCGACGACTGCGAGACGGTCGGCCCTGGCAGCGGCCCTGCTCCTCATCCCCATCGCCTTCGTCATAACGGGCCTCGGGATATCCGCCCGGATCCTCTTTCCCGGCATCGGCCCCGAGGAGGCCCTCCCCGTCCTCATGGCCGAGACCCTCTCGCCCGTGGGAGAGGGGGTGGTGGCCGCAGCCCTCCTCTCGGCCCTCATGTCCTCGGCGGACACAACCCTTCTGACGGCGACATCGATCTTCGCCCTGGACATCTACAAGACAACAAGGCCGAAGGCGAGCCAGAAGGAACTGATGAGGGTAGCAAGAGGCGGGACCGTGCTGATAGGGTCCCTCGCCCTACTCTCGGCCCTCCGCCTCCCCGAGATCATCGCATCCCTTCTTGCGGCCTACACCGTCTTCGCCGGAGGGCTGATCGTACCCCTTCTCGCCGGATTCTGGCGCGAGAGGCTCCGGCTCACCCCCGAGGGGGCCCTCGCCGCCCTCCTGGGCGGAGGTGGGACGGCGCTCCTCTTCGGCGAGAGCTGGCCTCTCCTGGGGATGGCCGTAAGCGCGGCTCTCTTATTTTCGGTGAGCTGGCTTCTCCCTCAGTCGAGAAGGCTCATCAGAGGATAGTCGAGCTTTTGGTCGTACTCGAGCTTTGCCTTGACCTTCGCCCCTTCGTAATCGATCTCCACCAGGGCTCTGATCATCTTTCCCGCCAGCTCGCCGTACCCGAAGAAGTTCTCTCTCAGCATATCCCGGTCGATCTCCACCGATACGAACCGTACGTGAGGCTGGAGGGATATGCTCTCTCTCATCGCCGTCTCCAGGCTCTCCGCCGTATCGACGGAGACGGGCGAGCCCACGAACTGATGATAGATCGCCCCCAGCTTTATCCCCGCCTCGAAGGCGGCCGTTTCCCTATTCGTCGGCATACCTCTATCACCACCGGAGAGATGAGATAGCTGATCAGAGCTAAAAATACGACCCCCGCCGACGGCCTGACCTCGCCTCGGTGCCACGCCGCCGCCGAAGCCGCCCCCACCGCCAGAACGGGGAAGAGAAGTCTCGGGTCTCTGAGCTTGGGATAGGGTACGGTGCTGACCATCAATAGAGAGACTGACGCCATCAGAAGGGCCGTCAGAAGGGGTCCGTCCAGAAGGACGCTGGTGGCCACCAGCGCCCCGGCTCCGGGGATCGGCATCCCCTGAAACTCGCCGCCCTTCTTCGCGACGTTGAACCGGGCGAGGCGGAGGATCCCGCAGGCGATGTAAAATGCTCCCAGGATCAGGAAGACAAACCCGAATTCAGAGCCGAAGACCGCCCAGACGAGATATGCCGGAGCCGCCCCGAAGGAAAGGACGTCCGCCAGGGAGTCGATCTGGGTCCCCAGGGGTCCGTTCCCCAGCCTCCGGGCGAGAAGACCGTCGAGGCCGTCGGCGGCCATGGCGAGGAGGATCAGCGCCGCCGAGAGGGCGTAGGCCCCCTCAGACGCCATCAGGATGGAGGCGTAGCCGAGAGATGCGTTCAGGAGAGACGCCCCATCGGGAAGCCGAATGAGACCTATGATGCCGGTCATCTCTCCTTCACCGCTACCACCGTCTCTCCGGCCCTGACCCTATCTCCTCTCGCAACCCCGATGCTGTATCCGGGAGGGATCGAGAACTCCACCCGGCTCCCAAACCTGATCATCCCTATCCTCTGGCCCCTCTCCACGAACTCGCCGGGCTGGACGTAGCAGACTATCCTTCTGACGAGGATCCCTGTGATCTGGGTCAACCTGATCTCGCCCTCAGGGGTATCGAGGACTATCAGGTTCCGCTCGTTCTTCGACGACGACCGAAAGAAGGCGGGCCGGTGGCCCCCGTCCGAATGCTCGATCCTGGCCACCCTCCCCTCCAGGGGGGACCTATTGACGTGAACGTTGTAGTGGTTCATGAATATGGCCACCCTCTCGCCGGATGCCTCCACCACCAGGCCGTCAGCGGGAGAGATCATCCCCTCGCCTCGGGGGACCCGTTCGGGGTCCCGATGAAAGAAGGCCATGAAGATCGAGAGGGCGAGGGCCGCCCCCGAGAGCGGCCCGATCCCGAGGCCTTTCAGAAGGACCGAGGCCAATAGGGGACAGCCCACCCAGAGACCGGAGCCTCGAGCCAGCTTCAGGCCGGCTCACCTCCTCCACGCCTTATATCGGAGGCAAGCTCGTCGATCATCTCGAGAAGCTCCGGGAGGAGCATGAAAACGACGTAGGCTATGGCGAAGAGGGCGACGGCGGACCCGGCCTTGGCGATCACGTTGTGGGCCAGGTAAAAGCTCCCATCTCCAAACCACTCCCCACCGTAAGCCGCCACCACGAAGATGTTTCGAATCAGGTTCAGGGCGTATATAACCGGGACAGAGGCTAGAAGGGCTGCGAGCTTTCTATTGAGGGGAGCTTGGACCGAAAGAACCACTCCCGCAAAAAGGGCCATGCTCTCGATGGCGGTGCATGCGAGGACGATCTCCACGGAATGGCCGTTGAGGACGATGACGCTTCCGCCGCCCGTCACCGCAGGAACGTCTAAGGCCCTCAGAAGAAGGAGGGTTAGCTCTGCGGTCTCATTGATCAGCCAGTTCCTCAGAGGGGCGAGCTCTGCGAAGGGAAAGTAGGCGAAGCCCCCTACCGCCACGGCAGAGCTGGCCCAGTCGCAGGAGCGAGAGCGGCATCCCTTTGCCAGGATGATCCATCCGACGTACAGACAGAAGAGGGCCACCGCCAGGGTGAGGAGGACGTTGAAGTGATCCCCTATGGCCAGGTAATGGGCCGGCTGTTTAAGCCAGTGAACTCCGAAGAGGATCCAGCCCAGGCCAGAGAGAGATCGCCGACCCGATAGGGCCGAGGCCATCAGGAGGACGAGTCCGATCCAGAGGACGTTGGCAGCCAGCCAGCCGATGATCATCGGAGATAGAAAATCCACAGGTTTATTTAGCATTATCTACCAATCGGGAAATCTGATATGCTTCGGCCCTTTTACCGGCTGTCGGGCGTATAGTGGGAGTGGTTAGACTTATGGACGTAGAGAGATGGAGACCGATTTTGGTGGTCGGTCTTTTGCTCGCCCTGGTGGCGGCATCCGCATCGGCTGAATCTGAGCAGCCTTCAGATCTTGCCGAGCCGATCAGCGAAGCCCTGGATCTGCTTCTCGAAGACGAGCTCGGTGAAGGCGAAGAGAAACTGCCGGTGATAGTGATCTTCAACGACGGAGCGAGAGGAGAGGCCGAAGGGCTGGAGGTGAAGCGCTCCTACCACATCATTAACGGGGTTGCGGGTTCCATCAGCCCTTCGAAACTGCGGGATCTGGCATCCGATCCGGACGTGGCGGGGGTTTACCCCGACGGGTCGGTGGTGGTGGCCCAGCCGATGAACTTCACCAGTGACAACAGGACCTTCTGCGCCACCAGCAGGGTGAACGTGTTGCCCCTGTGGGACCGGGGGATTAACGGGTCCGGGGTGGTAGTGGCGGTCTTGGATTCCGGCATCGACAAAAATCATCCCGACCTGGCTGGAAAGGTGGTGGGCGAGGTCAACTTCGTCGATTCCGAGAGGACTACCGACGACCTCCTGGGCCACGGGACCGCAGTGGCGGGGATCATTGCGGGATCGGGGACCGCCTCCGGCGGCATGTACATGGGGGTCGCTCCGGGGGCTAGCCTCCTGAACGTGAGGGTCATCGACAGCCAGGGATCGGGCCAGATCTCAGACATCATAGCGGGGATCGATTGGGCGATAGAAAACGGTGCCGACGTCCTCACCATGAGCCTCGGTGGCCTCAACCTCGGCGAGAGTAACCCCCCGATATCGATGGCTGCAGACAACGCCATGGACGCGGGAACCGCGGTCTGCGTCGCCGCAGGAAACCTGGACGAGAGGCTTCTTCTCCTGATGCTCGTCGCCTCATCAGTCTGTCTCGGGTGCGTCGAGTCGCCCGGCGACGGCGTCAAGGTGATCACGGTGGGGGCTACCGACTGCGACGATCGGATCGCCGCCTTCAGCGGGTCGGGCCCCCTCCGGGACGGCAGGTACAAGCCGACCCTGGTGGCTCCGGGGGTGAACATCGTCTCGACGGTGCCGCCGAACCTCGAGATCGAGGGGAAGATCGACAACTATTACGCAGGGGCTTCGGGGACGAGCCTCTCGACTCCGGTCGTGGCTGGGGTATCGGCGCTGCTCATCCAGGCGGATCCGACCCTCACCCCCGCCGGAGTGAAGGCGGCCCTGACCAGGGGTGCGAAAAAGCTACCGAACACTCAGGACGAGGAGTATGAGGCCTACTACCAGGGGGCAGGACTTTTGGACGCCCAGGGGTCGTTCGATATCCTGGGCACCGATCAGCTCTGCAGCGTCCTTCCAGACCGCTGGTCTGCAGGCAGGTGGGTCTACGGCGACTTCTGGGTAGTCGGCGACGACACCGTCTACGGGAGCCTCGACACCGGTGCCGATCGGTTCCAGAAGAAGATGTACGCCCTAGCTCCCGGAGACGTGGACTGGAACTCCAAGTTCCTCTTCTTCACCGACAGGGAGCTATCGAACGTCGCCACCTCAGCCTCGGGGTCGACGGCCGACTGGACCTCGGTCCAGCCCCTACCAAAGAGGATCCCGGCCAACGGCCAGAGGGTCTTCGGAGCATCTATCAGCGTCCCCGAGGATGCCGCCCCGGGACGATACGACGGCTCCATCGAGATATCCGAGAACGGGACCGAGATATTTTCCATTCCCATTACGATCTCGGTGGCTGAATCGATGGATATGATAGAAGGCCAGGGTACTGTCTCTGGTTCTCTCGTCAAGGGCGAGTGGGACTACCGCTATGTCGACGTTCCGACCAGCACCGACGAGCTGAAGTGCTCCCTCTCGTGGGAGGGAGAGGCGGACTTGGACCTATTCCTCCTCTCCCCCACCAGCGAGTACTACCCGGCGGGGGAGGAAGAGGGGGCGGAGACCGTCTCGGTGGAGACGCCCCCCACGGGCCGGTGGCTGGTGGCAGCCCATGCAAGAAACATCACCGCCGAGGCCGGCTACGTCCTGGAAGTGGAACGGACCCTTCTCGCCAGCTCTCCCAAGAGGTGGTCTGTCGGCTCCGCGACCCCAGGCGAGACGAAAGAGGCGACCTTCAGCCTCAGAAACGGCGGCCCGGCCCTCGCCAACGTCACCTACGCCGGCATGATGGAAAACGTTGAGAAGGAGGGGTGGACCGACACCATCGGGGACAAGGTGATCTGGACGGTGCCGATAGAGGTTCCTGCCAACGTCACGCGGCTCGGGGTTAGGCTCGCCTGGGACGATCCCGAAAGCGACCTCGCCCTCCTCCTCTTCAACGAGAACGGAAGGCCCGTGGACGTCTCCTACGGCGGCGACGTCGAAGAGGAGGTGGGGGCCACCCATCCATCCCCCGGCGTCTGGAGGGCGATAGTCTATGGGTATCACGTTACCACGAAGGCTAGGCAGCCCTTCGACCTCGAGGCGGCCTTCTACGTCCAGGAGACCTGGTCGTGGGTCTCAGCGACGGGGCCCGAGCGGCTCGACTCAGGGACTGAAGGGACGGTCAACGCCACCGTCGTCGTCCCCGCCGACGCCCCAAGCGTGGGACTGGAGGGGTACATCCAGGTCCGATCTGGCGAGGATCGGTTCACCATCCCCGTCAGCCTCACTGTGGCGGGGGCCTCCCTCACCGGGATGAGCAGCACAGACCTCATCGACAGGGACGGGGACGGCCTCTTCGAGAAGCTCTGCGTTGAGGTGGGGGTCGACGTCACCGTCCCCGGCGACTACAGGGTCGAGGGGAGCCTCCTGGACGGTAACGGGTCTGCGATAGGGTGGATCGGGAGCACGGAGCGGCTTTCTGGCGACGGATCGATAGAGATCTGCGTCAACGGGAGCGAGATCGAGAGCAGGGGCAAATGCGGTCCTCTGCGCCTTGATAATCTCTTCCTCTATAGCGGCGAGGGCGACATCATCGACCGTTACGAGGGGAACATAACGATCTTCCAGTGTCCCGAGGATTTCCAGCCCCAGTCGGCCCGGTTCACCGGAAAGTTCGTCGACAAGACGCGAGCTTCGACGTCTGAAACCGGGACGAAGCCCGACTCGATCGTCATCGGCGTCGAGGTCGCCGTCCAGGCGCCGGGATCTTACGAGGTCGCCGGAAGGCTCGTCGACGATGACGGCTTTGAGATCGAGATGGCGGAAGTGACGACCACACTGGAGGAGGGTGTGCAGGTCGTATCCCTCTCCTTCAACCCCCTCAGGTTCATCATGAAGAGGATGCCGTCCCGCCTCCACCTCGAAGACCTAACCCTGAGACGGAACGGCGAGGTGATCGAGACGAGGACTGAGGCCTGGTCGACGGGTGTCCACAGGCCGGAGGAGTTCACCACCGCGAAGAAGACCTACGTAATCTCCTCGGCGGTGGCGAGGTGAAGGGGGCCACGGGGCCCTCCCAGCTTTTCGGCTCCGGACCGGCCGCTGGATCGCAACGTCTCTGTCTCCCTCTTTTTTCCTCTTTCTCCCTCGCCCCTTTTTAGGTTCCGGGATTGCGGGCCGAAGGTGGCTGCTTCTTGCGCGATGGATCTCTGAGGAGCCTAAGTGTACCGCCGTAGACATGAAGAATAATTTTAATAGATCATGGACAATCCTTATAAAATAGGAGGGGGCTTGAATATACAACGTCGGAGATGAAGTGAGGGAAAACGGAGACGAGGTGAAGGAAAAAAAGAGAGGGGTGAGATTGATCGGCGAGAGGATGGGAGGAACTCATGTTGCAGAACTTGAAGATGAACCTGAAAGCGGATCCCCTGTACAAGAATTTTAAGCATGAAGTTACCCCCGAGGGGTTAGCTTTGGCCTTCAAGTGGATCCCCGACGCCACGGAGCTGAACGAGGTGGACAAAGAGCTTATAACGCTCAAAGCCCGAGAGGATATGGAGGAGATCTGGCCGAAGGCGAGAGACCAGAGGGAGGCGATGGCGCTATTCCAGGAGAAGACCAGAACGATCAAGGATCCCGATAAGCTGAAGGTCTACCTCTGCGAGTTTCTGCTGGACCTTTCGATCCTCGCCTCCACCTGGATTGAGGCGCAGGAGAAGGCGGGCATGAACGCCAGCGCCCAGAGGATGTTCGGCTGAGGCTGAAAAGCTCGGATCAGTTTTCAGGTCTTCTGAGGCTTTGCGACCCGACGTTGGAGCGCACGCCACCTTTAATTGACAAAATATAATTTATAACTCTAGATGATACGAGAAGGGGTATTATAATTTTCATTAGGAAAAAATTTTTATCATCCAGGCTTCTATCTATTCTCAAAGAAGTGGAGTACCTATCCCATTATTAAAAGATCACTCGACGCCTCTCGCGGTGATCCGGATCTCTGCGGTCGCGCCCTCGGGCATCGACCTGTGCTTCACGAGCCTCGCGAGCCTCTTTCCCTCGCCCCTCTTTTCGAGAAAGATCGAGGTCTTGGTGGCGTGGTCCATCGCCATCCCGCCGAGGGGCCTGAGGTTTCCGGTCTCGATCTCCATGTAAACCTGGTTTGTCACCACCACCGGGATCCGGTGCCTTCTCGCCATCTCCTGAAGATCGCCGAGCTGGGCCGCAAGAGCCCGCCGCACCGGTCTGTTGTCGTCCCCCTCGAAAGCCGCCCTGTAAAGGGATGTCGCCGAGTCGAGGATCAGAAGGCCGAACTCCCTGTTCATGATCTTGGTGGCATCTTTTATAGAGGCGTGCTGCTGCTCCAGGTTCAGGGGCTCGAAGACTACGATCTTCGATCCGATCTCCTTAGCCTCGTCTCCTGCGATCTGCTTGAACCTCTCGACGGAGAAGCCCTCGGTGTCGATGAAGATCACTTTGAGCCCTCGGGCGACGGCACCGACCGCCAGCTGTAGGAGGATGTTCGTCTTGCCGGTCCCGGCCTCCCCGTAGATCTGAGTTATAATCCCCGGCTCAAACCCACCACCGAGGAGCCGGTCCAGCCCCTCGCACCCCGAAGGCAGCCTCTCTTGCATGATCACCCGTTCTGTATCCTCTGTATATCGTCAGCTTCGCATCTTCCGGCTCACTCGCGGCTCACTCATACTCCTCTATCAGCTCTTCAAGCCGGTCCATCGCCGCGATCTCCCGGGGCCCGCCGCACCGGCCGACGATCCTTCTTATCTTGAAGATCTCGTCGAGATAGAGGTCGCTTTTGAGGGCGACGTACCGGGTCGCGGCGACGGCGGCCTCCACCACCAGGTTGATCCCCCGGTTGACGGCCCTGAACTCCCTCTCGAGGACCTCGCCCTTGACGAACTCCACCTCTGGGAGGGCGATGTCCAGGCCGTTCGGCTCGCATTTGAAGAGGCCCCATGCCTCGGCGTCTTTGAGGGTCAGCTCCCCGTCCCGTTCGACGAACCTGTCCGCAGGGATGTCGTTTAAGGCGGTCTCCACAAAGAGCATCGGGTCGTGAGATACGTTGGCGACGAACTTTTTTCCCGTCATTATGTTCTCATAGGTGTGGGACCCCACAAAGAGCCTCACCGATAAGGTCTTCCCCTTCTTGATCAGCCCCAGGGGCGCAGCGTTGAACTCTCCCTTTTCTTTTTTTGTGGTGGCTATTATCTCGTTGATACCGTCGAATATTCCGAGCTCTTCGATCTCCTCAAGATCGTAAATCATCATTCTTCACTCCTCAGAATGGTGCCTCTTATGAGGGCTATGAATAGGGCCGCTCCGATCAGGTCTGCCGTGGACCCGGGGTTTATGTCCTCTGTCACAAACTCCCTGTCCAGCTCCTCTGCGAGGCGGAAGGTCTCGCTGGCTTCAAACCCCAGGATCGAACCTGCCCTCATCGAAGCCTCCAATGCCTTCTCCAACCCGAACTTCGATGCCACCAGGCTGTCGGGGACCTCCGCCAGGGCCTCAAGGTAGGTCATCACCACTCCGTCGTTTGTGCCCAGCTCCGCGACCCTTCTTGCAAGAAGGCGAGCGAGCTGAAAGCTCCTCTCAAACCCCGTCGACCACTCCCTCGCCACCAGGTCGTGGCCCGATGAGAGGCGCATCAGGTCCAGAAGCGACCTTCTCTCCGACCGGACCCGATCGGAGGCCTCTGGGTCCTCCAGACTCAGCTCCTCCACCTCCGCCACCCGAGCCCCGGCGATTGCGAAGGCGGCGTAGAACTCGACCGCGTCCTCGGAGGTCGTCTCCTCCAGAACTCGGGAGACCTCCTCCTTCAGGTCGCCGTCCCTTCCCGCAGCCACCGCCAGGGGGACGAGGAGGGCGACGGTGCCGAAGTGAGTGTTCTGGACGAGGCCCCAGCTCCGCCAGGATGAGACCGCCCGTCGGATCAGGGTGCCCGTCGGCTCCGACCCTATGGCGGCGTCTCTGAAGATCGGGTAGGCTGAGACGGCGCTGATCAGGAAGTGGTGGAACTTGATCTCCTCGAAGTCGTGGCCCCGATCGACATTTCCAGGCTTGGGGCTTGAGGATAGCTCGATCAGCATCGCAAGCTGTGCCGCCTGGGCCACCCTGTCCGGACTCGTCTTCATGCTTTCAGCAGATCCGCGGCCAGCTTCTTCTTCAGCCTCATGTACTCGTCGGGAGCGATCCCGTGCCTCTCCAGGACCGCGTCCCTCATGAAACAGGGCTTTGTGATCTTGCAGCACCAGGCGAGGCTTCCAAAGCAGGTCCCATCGCCGGGCTCAAGGGGCGTGCCTTTGGTCAGCGCAAGCTTCCTTTTGACGAACTCTTTTGGAGAGACGTTGATCTTCTTGAGGGCTCCGAGGAGGGGACAGTTTTTCACCGGTGGGCAGCAGAAGGCGATGCCGCGAAGGTCGCCTCCAGAGCAGATGTGCTTTGGGGCGTTGTACCATCCCACCAGCTCGTGGAACCTCTTGAGGGTGGCGGCGAGCCAGGCGACGAACTCGGGGTCGGCCTCGTCGGATAGGGATATCATCTCAGCCCCCATGGAGAGGAGGTCTCTTGCCCCCTGGAAGTCGCTGACGTCGAACCTCACCATGATGTGGGGCGCTCCGCCGTCAGAGAGCCTCTTTACGATTTTGGGCGCATCGGAGCCGACGCCCCGAAGGTCGAGGTGGAGGATGTCGGCGCCCGCCTCCTTCAGCTCTCGGGCCAATGATCTCAAGTCCTCGACGGCGTCGGGCCTCGTCCTGACCGAGAGGGTGGCGCCCGAGCTCTTGATCTCTCTTGCGAGATCGATGATCCCGTCCCGTCGGGCCAGTTCCACCTCCATGAGGCGACCGTCCGAGGCCGCCATCTTCGCCGTCTCCATCAGATCTTCAGGCTTCCCTCCCACGATCGAGAGCCCCAGGGCTGACCGTGGGCTTACCCGATCCATCTCCCTCTTTATTTCGGAGGGAGCGACCTCGTCGAGGTCGAAGCGTCCCAGCATGATCAGGCCTGCCGAGCCTTTTAGACTGCCCAGATCGGGGTAACCATCCGATGAAATGATCGCAATGGGATTGTCCAGATTCAGGTATCCGATTTTCAACATCAATATCGGTCCCCATGGCGAAACTCCTGGAGGGGATATCAGCTTTTCGGCCTGGTGGCCGATCTGGTGCGATTCATCAGATGCTTGGGTATTTTTGTAATAGTTTATGCGAAGCCCATTCCGGCGAAAGAGTTCTGTTTTAAACTCTAGTTTCCGAGCTTTAAATAATCGGGTAGTCTACCTCAACTGAGTTTTTTATAAACTGAGTTTTTATGGGTAGACTCCCTATTTATTGAACTTATTCCGGTCACGCTTTTTTTGTCAGAACCATCGGCTTTCCGCAGCATACCAGCTGGCCAGCGCCAGCCTCCTTGACCTCCACCACGTTGCCGCAGACATCACACCTGTAGACCTCGCCAACTTTGGTCATCTCGTCTCACCTCTGGTCATAAGTTTGTCGCTTTTTACTTTAAGTCTTTTTTTGCCGGCGAGATCGGACCTTGCTGAGGGCAAAGGATGCTGGCTGAATTGAAGCAGAGCCCCCCAAAAGCGATTAGAATGTTTCTGGGATGGCGTCCAAATAGAAGCCCACCTTCCAGGCCAGAAACCTGAAATTGAAACGCCGCTGAGAAAATCAGCTCGAAGTCACTCAAAGCCTTCAACGAAGCTCTTGGCGCAGAGCCTCAAGTCGGGGTGGTACCCGCCCTCCAGGATGGCAAAGCGCCGTCCGTTACATTTTTTCTCCGCACCAACTCTGACGATCCGGCCGATCTCGTGGTAATCCGAGACGGTGAGAATGCCGCCCCAGTCCTCTATGTAAGTGTCAAAGCCCGCAGAGATCGCCACCAGGTCGAAGTCGTGAATCGCGAGCGCCTTCTCGACCTGGTCCAGGTACCCGCTCCTGTCCAGCTTGAGGTAGTCGAACCCCACGTCGATGGCGCCGACGTTGACGATCTTCACCTTCTCGTCCCACCGGAATATGCTGACCGTCCCGTCGCCAAAGTGGAGATCGATGTCGATTATCAGTACCTTACCCGTCCGCCCCTCGATCTTGCCCTCTATTCGATCCTCGATCTTCTTGACGGCCACGGCCATGTTGTTGAAGTAGCACATCCCCCAGGCGCGGGTGGCCGAGGCGTGGTGGCCTGGTGGCCGGATCAGGCCGAAGGCCGGCTCTCCCGCGAGGGCCAGCTCTGCGGCGAGAGTGGCGCCACCGGCCGCCAGGAGGGCTGGCTCCAGCATCCCCTTCCTCCTCACCATCTCGATGTGCTCAGGGCTGTGGACCCTCGATACCTCCTCCAGGCTTGCGGGCTCGGGCTCCACAAACTCATAACCCTTCAGCTCCTGGGCGGGCAATCTCGCACGATCGGGGTTTTCCACCGGGTTTGTGTTGTACCGTTCTTCGAATTTTTTAGAATATACGATCTTCATGATCTGACCTGGCGTTCATTCGAATTCGGGGTATTTTCAACCTGGCGACAGCACCCGGAGAGCAAGCAGCTCGCGGCAATCGGAATTTTGGGCTCGCTCGCCGCCGAGCAGATCTCCGGCTCAATCAGCCTCAAGCATTCTTGGACCTTCGCCGTAGTCGAACCTGTTCACCCTGAAGATGTAGGATAACAGCTCTCTTATGCCCGCCGGACCCGCCTCGCGGTAGGCGCTCTTCCAGATCCTCGCCGACGACCTCAGAGGCGCAGTCCGGGGGTTGACCCTTCTCATCGAACAGTCGAGGACCCTCTCCATCTCCTCTGGGGATATTTCCGGGTGGTTCCATACCAGGTGTTTTCCGTCGTAGTGGTGAAAGTCGCGGTCGAATATCCCGTACCGTCCCTCGATCTCGTCCCACAGCTCCGTCTTTGGAAGAGGGGTGAGAACGCAGATCTGGGTGAGGTCGAGCTTGAGGGCGGCGAGCTTTTCGATGTCCTCGTTTATCGACTCCTTCGTATCGCTCGGAAAGCCGATCATGTAGTAGCCGACGGTGCCAAGGCCGTGATGCTGGAGCTTATCGACCGTCTCCAGGATCTCCTCGGCCCGCTCCCTCTTCGTCACGTCGTCGAGGACCTCCTGGCGAAAGTTCTCGATCCCGATGGCGGCTCCCGCAAAGCCGCTGACGGGGTTGCGTCCCCTGCCATCCCGCTTCTTCGGCATCTGCCTCATCTCCGCCCACTCGTCGATCTTGTCTCGAAGGTAGTCGGCCCTCGCCATGCACCCCCAGACCATCTCATGCTCGTCGAGGAGGCCGATGACCTCATCGGCGTGTCTCCGGTTTGCGCCGAAGCTCTCGTCCTCGATCACCACCACGTTAATTTTGTGGTCCTTATAATAGGATAGAACCCTCTCGATGCTCTCCAGGGGGAGGGGGCTGGGCTTGTTGCAGAAACATGGAGCCTGACAGAACTTGCAGCCGACGGAGCAGCCCCGGATAGTGAAGAGGGCGCCGTAGATGTTCAGCTTCAGGCCGAAGGAGGAGTCGAGGTGTTCGATGAGTGGCGGGTGGACGATCCTCTCGATCGTTCTGTTGAAAAATGGTGCTACCTGGTTTTCGGCGTAGCCAACGAAGACCCGATCGAACTTCTCTTTGATCTCCGGGGTTAGGGCGCCGTAGTTTCCGGCCCAGACCTCGCCGACCGCTCCGCTCGCCCTGGCGAAGTCTGCCATCTCCAGGGCTTCCTCGGTCTCGCTCAGGTAAAATGAGAGGCCGACGACGTCCCAACCCTCGACGAGCTTCCTCTTGTACTCGTCGAAGGTCGGAAACTCAGCGATCTCGATCTCGGGGATGTTCTGTTTGAGGAAACGAAGGCCGAAGGACTGGTTTCGGGGCCAGCGGAACCGAAACCACCTGGACCGAGAGTTGGAGCCGATGTAGTCGTAGGGTTCCCCCTCGTTTCGGTACGCGGTGGTGAAAAGGACCCTCGGCGGAGCCGACGCCTGAACCATCCTCTCGTCGAGAACGCTTCTCTTCGCCTCTTCTGGCTCGTCTCCGTTCATCGAAGTTCTCCTGGACTTCTCTAAATCGTGAGCAGCAAGATTAGCGGGATCGTCAAGAGGCTCAGGCCGTAGGTGGCGATGACCAGAGCCGAGGCGATGGACCCGTCGCAGCCGTACCGGTCAGCCAGAACCGCGGCCACCGTCCCCGAGGGCATGGCAGCCTCGATTAGGAGAATTTCGGTCACCGTCATGGGGAGAAGCTCGGTCTCGGCCATGGCAAAGGCGATGAGAGGCTTTGCGATCAGCTTTATCAGCGCCACGGCGACGATCAGGCGGCTCAGCTTTTTGAGAGGTATCGGCTTGAGCATCAGGGCGATGGCGAGTGCGACGAAGATCACGAGGGACCCTCCGATGACGTCCAGCATCCGAAAGAGGAGGTCGAGGGCGGTCTTGAAGACGGGGTTTGTCGGGGAGAGCTTGAGGAAGGAGAAGGCGAGCCCCAGGACGAGGGAGATGAATATCGGCGACCGGAGGAAAGTCCTCAGCCCGGAGGTGAGCGAGCCGCCCGCCCCCTGGCCGAAGTAGATCGCCACCGCCACCCCGACGGTGAATATGAGGATTCCGACGCCTAGCTCGCTTATCACCACCGCCTCGGCGAGCATCGCGGGATCGTCCGGGAAGGCCTGGCTGATGAGGGCGTAGCCCAAGGTCGAAGAGCTTCCGAAGGCCGCAACCAAAATGAAGGCTCCAAGCTGGCCGGCCGAAAGGCCGAGGGCTCTACCGGCGATCCAGCCGAGGAACATGCAGATCAGGAGGGCGGCGGCCATGATGCCAACGGCGAGAAGCTCGTCAGATTCGAAGCTCTGCCGGGCGAGCCCCGAGAATATCAGGGCTGGAAGGGCGAAGTCGGTCACGAGCCTTCCGAAGACCGGCCTCTCTTTTTCAGATATGATCGACTTTTTCTTCAGAAGGAGGCTTACGAGGATCAGCCCCACTATGATCGCTAGCGACTGCAAAAGGCTGGAGTAGATGGAGATCATGAGATTCGGCCCTCGACGACTTTTTCGCCCTCAAGATAAATATAGTTCGTGACCGGGAGAGGCGAGGCAGCGGCAGGGAAACATAGTCCATCGTGATTTATCCGGGTTATCAGTTCTTTCGACAGGTCGCATCAACTTCGAGATCTCCAATCAATTGATTAAGAAGTAATGAGAGAGATAGCATCAACATGTCCGAAGATGATAAGCTCGAAGCCTACCGCCAAAAGCGCGACTTCGCCAAGACCATTGAGCCCTCGGGCTCCGGCGGGAGAAAGGCAAAGGGAAAGCCCCGCTATTCCATCCAGAAGCACAGGTCTAAGAGGCTCCACTACGACCTCCGGCTGGAGGTGGAGGGCGTCCTCAAGTCCTGGGCCGTCCCCAAGGGACCCTCCGTCGACACGAGAGAGAAGAGGCTAGCGGTCCCCACTGAGGACCACCCCCTCGACTACATCGACTTTGAGGGGAGGATACCCGAGGGCGAGTACGGGGCGGGGACGGTCATCGTCTGGGATATCGGGACCTACGAGAACACCACCGAGGTCGATGGCGAGGAGGTGCCGATGGCGGAGGCGCTGGAGAAGGGGCACGCCACCGTCTTCTTGGAGGGAAAAAAGCTCGTGGGCGGCTATGCCCTCACCCGTACCGGCAAAGGGAAGAACGAGCGGTGGATCCTGGTGAAGATGAAAGACGACTTCGCAAGGCTCGACCGCAACATCCTGGAGACGGAGCCCGATTCCGCCCTGACCGGCAGATCTGTCGATGAGGTCTGATCCGTTCACTTGGCTCCGCTTTCGTTCAGCTCCTACCTTTCTCTGCCACCACCTCAAGCCTCACCATCCCGACGTGGACCCTCCCCTCATCGTCTAGAGGGTGCTCGCTGAGGTAGCGGTCGACGATCTCGGAGATGAAGTCGCTGCGGAGACCCTCGGGGACCCGTTCGAGGTAGGGGTGCCAGGTCGTCTCGATCCAGCCGGCGAAGGCCGCAGGGCTCGTTTGGATCATGTCTTTGGGGATCAGCTCGACCCTCTGGGGCAGAAGGCCCGCCTCTTCGAGGCAGGCCCGGTACTCCTCGGGCCCGAAGAACCCGTACCGGAAGTCGAACCCCTCGAAGTAAGGTCGCCACCTCTCTTCTCCGGTCATCTCGTCGGCGATTCTCAGGGGTGCGGCGGCGTTGCCGCGACCGCCGAACTGGAGGAAGATCCTGCCGCCGGGCTTGAGGGCCCGCTCGATGCCCCGAAGGACGGGTCCGTGATCCCATATCCAGTGAAGGGTGGCGAAAGATACGACAAGATCGAACTCCTCATCGAACCGGAGGCTTCGGGCGTCAGCCTCCGCGAAACGGAGGTTTTTGTGGATCTCGGGTGGGAACCTCTCTTTTGCGAACTGGACCATCTCTCCTGAGCTATCAATCCCCAGGACCGATCCGTTCGGCACCAAATCTGCGATGCCGGCGGTGATCCTGCCGTCGCCGCAGCCGATGTCGAGAACCCGCTCGCTCCCATCGATCTCGATCTTTCTTATCAGCTCTTCTGCCCAGAGCTTCTGGGCCGAGGAACTCCTCTCGTACTTCTCCGGCCTCCAGTTGTGCAATCGTCATACACCTCGAAGGTTCATTCCAGGTGCGGGGCCAAAAGCTCCTCGTAGAGCCTCTTCACGTTCTCCTCGGTCTTCGGCATCGAGGGGAAGCCGCTGAACTCCATGGCGTGGTCCACGTCCTTCGGGAGGTCCAGGCTGTACTGGCTCCGCGATAAGAACCATCCCTGATTTCTGTAGTACCGCGAGAGGTACTCCTGCTCGGTCTGGCCAGGGGTCGGAACGAAGAGTCCGTGCCTTTTTTCAAGCTCCGCCACCTCCATCATGGTGGTGTAGCCCGACCTGCTTATGACGAACTTCGCCCTGTTCAAAAGCTCCACCTTCTCCTGGGTGGGAACGTAAGACCTGATGACCGTCTCGTCGTCGGGCCTCAGGGTGACGTCCTTATGGGGGCTTCCGAGAAGCACCACCTTCTTTCCCGGAAGGTCTCCGACCTGGGGCAGAACGATCTCCTCGAACTTCGTCCTCTGGGGCTCAGGTCCCGATACGATAACAAGATAGTCAAGGTCCTCACTCAGGTCCATCTTCTTCGGGCTGCAGAGGATCCCCGAGTAGTAGGCCCTGCCGTTGGTGGCCGCGAGGAAGGAGCGGGAGAGCTTTCCGCTCAGGGTGGTGGCGCCGGGCTCGTTATCGGGAACTATCACGCCGTCGTACTTGCTGTGAAAAAAACCATTGACGTAGAGGGTCAGGATCTCCACGGGCCAGAGGTAGGCGGGGACGCTGAACCTGAGCTGGTGGGTTATGAAGAAGGAGGGGACGTCTCTGGAGTATACCCCGAGCCGGTTGTCGCTTATGATCAGGTCGTAGCTGTCTTTGGATAAAATGCGGCCGAGGTTTCGCCTCTCCTCGACGAGGGACTTAATCAGGAGGGGCAGGTAGGCCGTGAACTTGGGCAGAAAGAACCTGGTGGAGCTGTAGGGGGCCGGATAATCCTCGAAGACGACGAAATGGCACTGGGGAAACTCCCCTTTCAGAAGCTCGAGGGCGTTCCCGCTGGAGGCGATGGTCACCTGGTGGCCTCGGGCCAGAAGCTCTCTTATGATGGGTATGTCCCTGGAGGCGTGACCTAGCCCCCAGTTCAAAGGGCTGACCAGAACTTGTGCCATGATCAAATTCGACTTCTTCTGGGGATATTAAATCCTTTTCTCCGACCTTCTTTCCGGCCTCGCTCTTCTCCGGCAAGAGGTCGTTTTCATCCGCCATCGAGTCTTCGGGGATCAGAGGAGCCTCGCCATCATGAAGTCCTCGATCTGGGGCATGATCGAGTTCTCCATCCTCAGGTAGAGGGAGGCGGGAATTCCCGTGTTCGAGATCCTGTAGGTCAGCTTTTCTAGGTTCCGATAAACCTTGGTGTGCCTTCTCAACCTCTCGCTGGCGAGGGCCCTGACGAGCTGGTCGAGGTGGCCGAAGCCCGTTGAGAAGTCGGATATGTCCAGCCTCGCCAGATCGAGGTTGAATATCAGCTCGATCCAGGCGTTCACCTCGTCGATGAGGTCCTGCATTGTGAGGTCGCTGGCCACGATGCGAGACCTCCCCTCGGCGATGTTTCTGAAGTACTCCCTGAAAGAGTCGCCCTTGGATAGGGTGCGGACCTTGCCGATCATCCCTGAGTGGGAGTCGGTGACCGCCACCAGGCCCTTATCGTATTTGCGAGCCATGGCGATGGCGAGCTGGTTTTTCTTCGTCACCCGATGCATGTTGTACTCGACCACGGGAAAGAGCTTCACGATCTCGGGTATCGCCCTCAAATTCGGCCTCTCTCCAGGCTCGAACCAGAAGGGATGGTTGTAGGTGAAGGGAAGACCTCTCCGGTGGAGACAGCGGACGAAGGCCCTCAAGTCGCCCTCGACGAACGCGATCTCCTCAAGCTCTGCAAAATCCTCATCGTTGAGGTCGTAGACGTTGACGTGGACGGTATGGCCGGCGAACTCGAGGTCCCTGATCCTGATCTCAACCCCCGTCACCAGCCCCTCTCTCTCCCCCAGCACCTGGTGGGTCCTCATGGTATCGTGATCTGTGAAGGTGACATACCCCATCCCCATCTTCCTCGCCTTCCTGTATAGGGCCTCAGGATGAAGCGAGGGGACCGGAAGGACGTCGTAAGAGAAGAGGGTGTGGACGTGGAGGTCTGCCGAACGCCACCCCCGCTCCTCCAGCTCTGCCGCCTCCTCACCAGAGAGGATCACATTATTACAATTCCGGAAATCGAAAGGCATCCTGATCAAATCCAGTCGAGGTTCCTGGAATTATATACTTTTTCCATTTTAACTATATAGTGGTAACAAAACTAATAGAATCTATAGGCGATTATATTCTGAAATGTGAAAGATAACTATTTCTACGGTCAGAGCTCCCCCTGAGGTGTGGTCCAAGAAATAGAGCTTCCCACCATCGACGCCACGAAATCGACGGCCCTGGTGGTTCTGGGGCTATCCGCCTACTTCGCCTACCTGTACCACTTGGGGTTTGGCGAGGTCAGCGCAAGTCTGGCGCAGGTGAACCTGGCGATCTTCGGCATCGCCCTGATCCTCTCCCTCCTGGACGTCGTCTTCAACGCCCTCGCCTGGAAGACGGTGGTCCGGGAGCTGGACTACCAGATATCTCTATCAGACGTCTTCTTCATCTACATGTCCAGCATCTTCCTGAACAACCTGATCCCTTCCGGAAGCGTATCCGGTGAGACCGCCCGCCTCTACTTCCTGAACAAGATCGCCGGGAACGCGAGGCTGGACTCCTCCACAGCCAGCGTCGCCGCCACCAGGATCATCACGGCGATCCCCTTCGTTTTAGGGATGTCTCTGGGCCTAGGCTACCTCGTCCTCCACTACGAGGTTCCCTCATGGGCTCTTACCACCTGCTTTTCGATGATATTCATCATGGTATCGGTGGGGGCCCTCTTCGTCGGGATCTGCTTTTCGGAGAGCTGGCTTCAGGGGATGGTCAACGCCGTCATCGACCGGGTGGAGTGGATCTCCCACAGAAGCGTCAACAGGAAGTTCTACCGTGACATCACCCGCCAGTTCCAGCAGAGCATGATGCTTCTGCGAAACAGGAACGGCCCTCTCATCTTAAGCTCCTTCTGGGCCTTCGCTGGCTGGCTATCCCTGAACCTGGTGGCCTTCGCCGCCTTCCGGTCCCTGGGGGTTGAGGTCCCCATCTTCGCCATATTTGCGGTCTACTCGGTGATCATGGTCTTCCAGACTCTGCCCCTGATCCTGCCGGGGGGCCTGGGCGTCGTTGACATCCTCATGACCGCCCTCTTCACGGCCGTGGGGGTATCGCTCCACGACGCTGCGGCCGTCACGATCCTCGCAAGGGTAGCCCAGCTGTGGTTCCACACCTTCCTGGGAGGGATATGCACCGCCTACCTTCTGAGGAAGGTCGGCAAGAATGAGACGAAACGGGGCGTTTCAAGACTTTCGGCAACGGGTCCCTGAACTATGATCCCCATCTCCCAGGGGACCGTGAGGCCCCTCCAGCCCTTTGACTTCGGCAAAAGCTGCAACATCTACGCGCGGTTTGAGGACTGGACCCATACGGCCTTTCTGGACGATGTCCTCTACAAGGGCTTTGAGGCGGAGGGCGCATCCTATCTGCTGGTGGTCTTCGAGGGGGACGGTAAGATCAAAGCTCGGCTTTTCAGGTTTGAGCCGGAACCATCGACCAGCTCGGGTTCGGATCCGACTTTGAGCCGGACCTCAGACAACTCTGAGCCCTCTTCGGGCCCTTCTGCCTCAGACCTCGCCACCTGGATCCTCTCCTCAGACCTAGACCTTCGCCCCCTCTATCAGGTGAATGACCCGAAATTCGCGTCCCTGACCAAGAGGTTCTGGGGCCTCAAGCCGCCCAGGACCGCCACCGTTTTCGAGGCCCTGGTGATCGCGATAATCGAGCAGCAGATCGGCCTTAATGTCGCCAATGTTCTCCAGAACAGGCTGGTTGCGCGCCTCGGTCAGGCTGTGAAGTTCAAAGACCTCGAGTTCAGAGCCTTCCCCTCCCCCGAGAGGGTTGCGGGCCTCGACCCTCAGGATCTGAGAGATCTCGGCCTCAGCATGAATAAGAGCCGGTTCATCCTCGGGATCGCAGAGGCCGCCGTCTCGGGGGACATAGACCTGGAGTCTCTCAAGAAGATGGCGACGGAGGAGGCGAGAGAGGTCCTGGTATCGATGAAGGGGGTCGGGAGGTGGACCGCCGACTACGTCCTGGTGAGGGGCCTGGGAAGGTATGAGGCCGTCCCCTTCGACGACCTGGGGATAAGAGATTCCGCCGGTCTATTTTACAAGGAGGGCGAGAGGGCCACGGCTCGGGAGGCGGAGGAAATCCTCTCTCGGTTCGGGGAGCTGGCGGGCGTAGCTGCCTACTATCTGCTCGTCTCCAGATTTTCCGATGGGCGATGAAGCCCCCCTTTTAAATTTTACACCTTGATATCTGCGTGGTACTCCTGAAGAGACTTCACCCCGGTCCTCCCCTTCCTGAAGGCAGCGATTCCCTTGGAGGCCGCCGAGGCCGCGGCTGCGGTGGTGATGTAGGGCACCTTGTACTTGATGGCGGCCTTTCGGATGTAGGAGTCGTCGTGCTGGCTCGCCTTGCCTATGGGGGTGTTGATGACGAGCTGGATATCTCCGTTCTTGATGGCGTCGTCGATGTTGGGCCTACCCTCGTGGAGCTTAAAGATCAGCTCGGATTCCACCCCGTTTTTGGCGAGGAAGTCGCGGGTTCCTCCCGTAGCCTTGATGGCAAAGCCGAGCTGCGAGAACTCCCTGGCGGTCTCAGGGATCTTATCCCTGTCCTTGGACGCCACCGTGATCAGGACGGCCCCCTCTTTCGGGAGGGTCTGCTTGGCCGCCTCCTCGGCCTTGTAGAAGGCCATGCCGAAGGAATCGGCCATCCCCAGGACCTCGCCCGTCGACCGCATCTCCGGCCCCAGTAGCGGGTCCACCTCCGGGAACATGTTGAAGGGAAATACCGCCTCCTTGACCCCGAAGTGGGGGATATGTTTCTCTTCAAGGGCGAGATCGGCGAGCATTTCGCCCATCATAAGCTCGGTGGCGATCCGGGCCATCGAGACGTTGCAGACCTTCGAGACGAGGGGAACCGTCCTGGAGGCCCGGGGGTTAGCCTCCAGGACGTAGACGACATCCTTGGCGATGGCGTACTGCATGTTCATGAGCCCCACAACCCCTAGCTCTTTTGCGATCCGACGGGTGTACTCCTTGATCGTCTCAAGGTGCCGTTCGGTGATCGTCACGGGGGGGATGACGCAGGCCGAGTCGCCGGAGTGGACCCCGGCCTGCTCGATATGCTCCATCACCGCCGGGACGAAGGTATCGGCCCCGTCGGAGAGGGCGTCCGCCTCCGCCTCCAGGGCGTTCTCCAGGAACCGGTCGATGAGGATCGGACGCTCCGGCGTCACGTCCACGGCGGCCTGGACGTACCTCTCCAGCATCTCCTCGTCGTAGATCACCTCCATCCCTCGACCGCCGAGGACGTAGGAGGGGCGGACCATGAGGGGGTAGCCGATCCGGGCCGCCACCTCCAGGGCCTCTTCGAGGTTGCTTGCCATCCCCGACTCGGGCATGGGGATCTTCATCTTCTCCATCATCAACCGGAACCGGTCCCTGTCCTCAGCGAGGTCGATGGTGTCGACGGTCGTTCCTATGACCTTCGCGCCCGCTTCCTCCAGCTCTCTTGCGATGTT
>Ga0209203_1000682_pt1 | contig 27949 bp, 29 predicted proteins | sample AD_UKC109_MetaG_FD_184423 | JGI IMG/M metagenome (GOLD analysis project Ga0209203, IMG submission 184423) | Active sludge microbial communities of municipal wastewater-treating anaerobic digesters from Hong Kong - AD_UKC109_MetaG (SPAdes)... | ecosystem: Engineered > Bioreactor > Anaerobic >... | reverse complement strand
TGCATCTTCATCCACCGCTCCGTCCTTGAACGGTGTTACGATCGCGACTATCGCCCCTTTAAACATAACTCTCCTCCTGTTGAAAAATTTTTCTTATTTCTTTTTTTCGAACATCCTTTGTTATCCCATAAAATCTGGAATACTCTCACCCCTTCTCAGGTCTTCACGGGTTTCTCTCGACCGGATCACGTAAAATGCGTCATCCTTGACGAGCACTTCCGGAACCCTCGGCCGTGAGTTGTAGTTTGAGGACATGGAGAAACCATATGCTCCCGCACTCATGACGGCCATCAGTTCGCCGCGTTCCAGGGCGGGGATGGAGCGCCCCCGGGCGAGGAAGTCACTCGATTCGCAGATCGGGCCGACCACATCGGAACGGAGATCTTCCCGCTTCCTGAGTTCAACGGGCCGGATCTCATGGTACGAGTTATACAGACAGGGCCTCATCAAATCATTCATTCCAGCGTCTGTTATGACAAATCTCTTATCCGCGTTGCTCTTGGTATACAGTACCTCACAAATCAAAATACCGGCATTTCCGACGATTACCCTACCCGGTTCAAAGATGAAGGTACAATCAATATCCCGCGCGCTTTCCATAATAGCCTTCGCGTATGCCTCCGGATGAGGCGGCGTCTCCTGGTCATAGGTGATCCCCAAACCACCTCCCAGATCCAGATATCTGATGGCGATCCCTTCCTTCCGCAGAGATGAGATCAACACCTTCAAGCGATCAAGGGCGTCTATAAAGGGAGTAATCTGTGTTATCTGCGACCCGATATGGCAATCGACCCCTATAACTTCTATATGATCCAGTTTGGCGGCACGCCGGTACTCTTCCAGCGATTTTTCTATATCGATACCGAATTTGTTTTCTTTCATCCCGGTCGATATATGAGGATGCGTCATGGGATCCACATCGGGATTGACCCGCAGGGCTATTCGTGCGACAGTATTCATTTTCCCGGCCCATTCATTGATTACCTCAAGCTCCTGAGGTGATTCGACATTGAACATGAGAATATCGTTCTCCAGTGCGTACCGTATCTCCTCATCCTTCTTCCCCACACCTGAATAGACGATCTTCCGTGGATCGGCACCTGCCGCGAGGGCCCGGTAGAGTTCTCCTCCCGAAACGATATCGATGCCGCCCCCCTCTTTTATGAAGGTCTTCAGAATAGCCACATTTGAATTTGCCTTTGCGGAAAAACAGATGATATGCGGAATATCTCCAAATGACGAGTCGAAAACCTCGAAATGTCTTTTAAGCGTCCGGTAACTGTAAAGATAAAAAGGGGTCCCTACGGCCTGTGCCACTTCAAGAACCGGTACCTCCTCACACCAGAGCGTATTATCTACATAGTTGAAATAGTTCATATCTGCAAGACCTTACGTTTTGAGGCAGTTACCTCTGCTTTAAAAATAATACCCTACATTCGCCGTATTTGATTCTCCTCCACACATCCCGGAAGAATTGCACAGTACGATTCTGTATGAATAGAGGAAACCCCTTCTGATATTGCGATCCAGATATACAAACCGTCCTTTTTCATCTTTATTCAAATCATCCAATGGGAGGTATGCAGCAATAACAAAGATACGAGGGCAACCCGGACAATCATCGCTTTCTGTTTTCAACGCACTCTTCAGGATCTTGACGTTCCATCCATCTCCATGTTCTTGAGAAGCACTCCATTTAAGAACGGCCCTGTCTTCCGTATCGATAGATACGGTTAGATCTGAAACCTCTCCGGGATAGTACATATCGGGATACCGAGGATCGGCCTTCTTTCCGCAACCAACGGAGAACACAGAAAAGTAAAACACCGCCAGCATCAATATTGTCCACTGGAGACCTCTATTCATGATATGCACCTTAGGGGAGGATCTAGTCGCTCCTCCCCGTCTCAATCGCTTCTATTCTCCCTAATACCGTTTCCTTCGCCGTTCCGCCGATACTATTTCTCGCGTTGACCGAACCGTCCACGCTCATGCACGCGTAAATTTCCTTACCGGCATCCTTCCAGAACAGGCGAATCTCTTCTATATCAAGGTCCTGCATATTCTTCCGTCTTTCAACGCAGTACCCCACAAGACGCCCCACTATGCTGTGAGCCTCTCTAAAGGGAATTCCCTTCATGACGAGATAATCGGCCACATCAGTAGCCGTGGAAAAACCTCCCGCGGCGCTGGTAAGCATCCTGTCTTTTTTGAATTTCAGATTCATCGTCATATCCGACAGAACAGCGAGGCAGGCCTTCACCGTGTCAACCGCATCGAACAGGGGTTCCTTGTCTTCCTGAAGATCCCTGTCATATGTCATGGGGAGTCCCTTCAAGATGGTCAGGATTGCTGTCAGGTCCCCGTACACTCGTCCGGTCTTCCCCCTTATCAATTCAGCCACATCGGGATTCTTTTTCTGAGGCATGATACTGCTGCCTGTGGTAAAGGCATCGGATATCTCAACAAACCCGAACTCATCGCCCGACCAGATCACAAGATCCTCGCAGAAACGGCTCATATGCATCATAATCATGCCTGCATCGAAGATAAATTCGGCGACAAAGTCCCTGTCCGAAACCGCGTCCATGCTGTTTCTTGAGACCTTCGGGAAAGCAAGCAACTCGGCAACGAATTCCCGACTTATAGGGAATCCTGTGCCCGCCAGGGCCGCTGACCCCAGAGGCATGACATTGAGTCTATCCTTGCACTCCCTCAGACGATCCGCATCCCTGTCCAGCATTTCCCAGTAGGCAAGAAGGTAGTGGGCCAGAAGCACCGGCTGTGCCTTTTGCATGTGGGTGTAACCGGGGAGTACGGTATCAATCTCACTCTTCGCCACCGTAACAAGAGAGGCCTGGAGATCCGTCACAAGGTCAAGGATGGTGTCCACCTCAGCACGAAGATAGAGCCTCATATCGAGGGATATCTGATCGTTTCTACTCCGTGCCGTGTGAAGTTTTCCACCCACATCACCGATACGATCTATCAGAGATTTCTCTATGGCCATATGGATATCTTCCAGATCGGAAGAATATGAAAATTCACCATTCTCTATACTATGCAGGATATCTTGAAGACCGGAGAGTATCTTCTCTGCATCTTCGGTGGAGATAATACCCTGCTTGGAAAGCATGCGGCAGTGCGCACTGCTCCCCTCGATATCGTACCGATAGAGTCTCTTATCGAAATGGAGAGAGGATGTGAATTCCTCCACCCTTTTATTGGTGGGTTGAGAAAATCGTCCTCCCCATGGTTTCTTCTGACCCGACATGCGTTGTTCCTGCCAATCTGAAGTTATTTTTTCAGCAGCGCCTGCATCTTTAGCCTCAATGCGTTGAGTCTGATGAAGCCGGTAGCATCTTTCTGATTATAGACCTCATCCTTTTCAAAGGTAGCCAGATCCTCACTGTAGAGTGATACCGGTGCCTTGACGCCCACCGGCGTACAGTTCCCCTTATAGAATTTGAGCCGTACCGTTCCGGTAACATCTTTCTGTGATTCATCTATCATCTTCTGGATCATTTCTCTCTCGGGAGAATACCAGAAGCCGTTGTATATGATCTGCGCGTACTTCGGCATAATGGAATCTCTGAGGAGCATGACCTCCCTGTCCATGGTGATCGTTTCCATGACACGGTGAGCGGCCCAGAGCGCGGTACCGCCGGGTGTTTCATAGATCCCTCGTGATTTCATACCCACAAAGCGGTTTTCAACCATATCCATCCTGCCGATGCCGTTGTCTCCCGCAAGGGTATTCATGCAGTCCAGAAGCTGAGCTGGGCTCATCGGTTGTCCGTCAACCGCCACCGGGTTTCCCTGCTCAAAGGAAATTTCCACGTACGTTGGCCGATCGGGCGCATTTTCCGGAGAAACGGTCATCACATACATATCTTCGGGTGGTTCCTTCCAGAGATCTTCGAGGACTCCACCTTCGTGAGAGATATGCAGGAGATTTCTGTCCTCACTGTAGGGGCTTTTTTTCGTTGATTTTACGGGGATGTTGTATTTCGCCGCATAATCTATCATAGCTTCCCTCGAATTGAGGGTCCAGTGTTCATCCTTCCAAGCCGAAATGATTGTTATGTTCGGATCGAGGGCCATGTAGGTCATTTCGAACCGTACCTGGTCGTTTCCCTTCCCGGTAGCGCCATGGCAGACGGCATCCGCACCCTCTTTATGGGCGATCTCAATCTGCCTTTTAGCCACTATGGGCCGCGCGAGAGAGGTACCAAGGAGATACGTCCCTTCATATATCGCATTGGCCCTCAGTGCCGGGAAGACAAAATCTTTTACGAATACCTCTTTCAGATCTTCAACGTATGCCTTGACCGCTCCCGTGGCAAGGGCCTTTTGCTCCAGGCCGTCGAGTTCCTGTTTCTGCCCCACATCCCCGGTAAGGGTAATAACTTCACATCCGTACGTTTCGATCAACCACCGCACAATCACGGAGGAATCGAGTCCTCCGGAATACGCCAGTACCACTTTTTTTACTTTACTGCTCATCACCTATTTCCTCCAACCATAAGTATTTCCATTATCGCTTTCTGTACATGCAGACGGTTTTCCGCCTGATCAAAGACCACAGACTGCGGTCCATCTATAACGCCCGCCGTTATCTCTTCCCCGCGGTGAGCGGGAAGACAGTGCATAATGATGGCATCATCATTCGCACAGGCGACCAGTCGCTCATCAACCTGATACTCCCGGAATACCGACGTTCTTACTTCATGTTCGTCTTCCTGACCCATGCTGGCCCAGACATCCGTATAGAGCACGTCGGCGTCGGATGCCGCCTCTTCAGGGACACGCACAAGCTCTATTCCCGCCTTCGACTCTCTGATCCCTCTCTCCAGTATGGACTCATCGGGATCATACCCTTCGGGGCAGGCGATCGCCAGATGAAAGGGGAGTTTTGCCGCGGCATTAATCCAGGAATTCGTCATGTTGTTTCCATCGCCGATATAGGCAATTTTCAGTCCTTCATATCCACCCTTCTTTTCCATGATGGTAAATATGTCGGTCAACACCTGGCACGGGTGCAACAGATCGGTCAATCCGTTGATAACGGGTATTGTGGCATATTTCGCAAATTCTTCGATCAGTCCCTGTTCAAAGGTCCGGATCATGATGCCATCAATGTATCTGGACATGACCCGCGCCGTATCGGCAATTGTTTCTCCTCTTCCTAGCTGTATGTCCCGCCTGTTGAGGAATATACCCGCCCCGCCAAGTTGATGGATACCCGCTTCGAAGGACAGTCTCGTTCTCGTTGACGATTTGTCGAACAACATACCGAGTGTCTTCCCCCTCAGGGATTCATGGGCCTCACCCCTGTAGAGCAGATCTTTCAGCCTCTTCGCGCGGTCAAATATTTCATTTAATCCATCTACATCGAAATCATGGATCGTCAACATATCTTTTTTCACAGGTTTCTCATCACCTCTTCAAGGATATCGACCGCATGGTCTATATCCCCCTTTGTAATAATCAGAGGAGGAACAAATCGCAACACATTTCCGCAGGTGCAGTTCAGGAGTAGACCCCGTTCCATACACCCTTTTACGATATCAGCTCCTTCTATGGATAGCTCCACACCGATCATGAGACCCTTTCCTCTTACTTCTCTGACAAAGGAAAACTCTTTCTTCAGGTTCTCGAGCTTCTCCTGAAAGTATATCCCCATTGCCCTGCCGTTATCCAGCACTCCCCTATTCAGCAGTGCATCCATGACCGCAAGCCCTGCCGACATGGCCAGTGGATTCCCTCCGAAGGTGGACGCATGACTTCCTGGTGTAAATGATGCCGCCACCCTATCGGTTGCCAGCATGGCCCCCACGGGGAAGCCATTACCCAGCGCCTTTGCCAGGGTCATGATATCGGGTGCCACGCCGCTCGATTCATACGCGAACAGATCACCCGTACGCCCCATCCCCGTCTGTACCTCATCCAGTATCAGGAGGACGCCCTTATCGTCACATATCTTTCTTACGCCTTCAAGATATCCTTCCGACGGAACCTTGACACCGCCTTCACCCTGAATAGCCTCCAGCATGACCGCACAGACATCGTCCGTAACGGCCTTTTCAAGCGAGATGAGATCGTCGAAGGGTACATATCCGAAACCGTCAGGGAGGGGATCGAATCCCTTCTGAAACCGTTCCTGTCCCGTCGCCGTGACGGTAGCGAGGGTTCGCCCATGGAATGAATTCTTCATACTTACTATGCGACACCTGCCTTTGTCCATATGTTCATGGGCATACTTGCGTGCCAGTTTGATTGCTGCCTCGTTCGCCTCCGCCCCGCTGTTGCAGAAAAACACCTTATCCGCAAAAGAATTTTCCACCAAAAGGCCGGCGAGCCGGATCTGCGGTTCAATGTGATATATATTGGACACATGCATCAGTGTTCCGGCCTGTTTGCTGATTGCCTCTGATACGAGGGGGTTGGAATGGCCAAGGGCGCAAACGGCGATACCCGCCAGAAAATCGAGGTACCTCTTACCGTCGGAATCCCAAACATAGGCTCCTTCTCCCTTTACCAGGACAACCGGCAGTCGCGAATAGGTTCCCATGATATATCTTTCTGAATTATTGATAAGTTCGTGTGTCGTCATATCGTCTCCGTGCTTTGGGCTTTTATTCACGTACCACTCTGCCCCTGTCTTTAGTTATTCAGCTTTTCACCACTTCCGTTCCGATGCCTCTATCCGTGAATATCTCAAGGAGAATCGAATGATCCAGACGTCCATCAATGATATGCGTCTTTCCCACGCCATTCCTGAGGGCCTTGAGACAGCATTTCACCTTGGGATACATACCTCCGCTTATGGTGCCGTTCGCGATCAGTTCATCGGTTTTTACAGTATTGATAGAGTTGATCAGCCGCCCTTTTTTGTCCATGATCCCTTCCACATCGGTCAGGAGAACAAGTTTCTCTGCCCCGAGGGCGGCCGCCACTTCACCCGCAACAATATCCGCGTTTATATTATACGTCTCACCGCCATCTCCTGCGCCGGTGGGGGCTATAACGGGAATAAACCCGTCCTCGATCAATGCCTTGATAAGCCCTGCGTTAACCTTTCTGACCCGACCCACCAATCCGATATCTATGATCTCCGGTGGGGTGTCCTTGGCCTTTTCCTCGCTCAGATAATACTTCTCGGCCTCTATGATATTTCCGTCTTTACCGCTCAAACCGACGGCACGACCGCCATGGTTATTGATCAACCCCACGATCTCCTTGTTCACCTTGCCGGCAAGGACCATCTCGACTATATCCATGGTTTCTTCGTCCGTCACTCTCATCCCCTGGATGAATTTCGAATCCTTACCCAGCTTTTTGAGATACGAGCCGATCTGGGGACCACCCCCATGCACTATCACCGGGTTGATTCCGATATATTTCATCATGACCACGTTCATGGCAAACATCTTTTTCAGATTGTCGTCCACCATGGCGTGACCGCCGTACTTCAAAACGATGATTTTATCGTAAAACCGACGTATATAGGGTAATACCTCAAGCAATATATCAGCTTTTTCCATCGGTTTTTTTAGGTTTTTTGCCTGCATACTTCTCCGTCTCCTACAAGATATACCTGCTGAGATCTTCGTCTTCGACTACGTCCTTCAGTTTCTCCCTGACATAATCGGCATCGATACTTATTTTTTTCTTCGCAACCGCAATATCCGGTGCGTCAAAAGATATTTCCTCCAGCAGTATCTCCATCACCGTGTACAGCCTTCTGGCACCGATATTCTCCATCTTTCCGTTCACGAGGGCGGCAACCTCCGCTATCTCCTCTATGGCATCTTCCTGGAACGTAAGATGTATATCTTCTGTGGCCATCATCTCCACATACTGTTTTACCAGGGCATTGTGGGGTTCCGTCAGGATTCGTATAAAATCCTCCTTTTCAAGTGAATCAAGCTCCACGCGTATGGGGAATCTTCCCTGCAATTCGGGGATCAGATCGGACGGTTTGGAGAAACTGAACGCCCCGGCGGCGATAAAGAGTATGTGATCCGTCTTTACCATGCCATACTTGGTATTCACATTTGACCCCTCCACGATCGGGAGGAGGTCCCTCTGAACACCCTCCCTGGAGACATCAGGTCCATGAGAGGTATCTCCGCCCACGATCTTGTCTATTTCATCGAGGAATATGATGCCCGACTGTTCAACCTTTTCAACGGCCGTTTTGGTAACCTTCTCCATGTCGACGAGTCTCTGTGCCTCTTCATCGGCCAGCATATTGACGGCTTCGGAGACCTTGACCTTCCGTTTCTTCTTCTTCTGAGGAAATATATTTCCAAACATCTCCTTGATATTCATTCCCATATCCTCAACACCGGAGGTGGAGAAGATCTCTATCATGGGACCGGTAGGATTATCCGCAACTTCAATCTCTACGGTCCTTTCGTCCAGTTTCCCTTCACGGAACAGACGACGCAGTTTCTCGCGCGTTTCATTGGAATGGGTATCGTCCTGAAGCAACGTGCCATTCTCCGCTATATCCGGAAGGGTTCCTTCCGGTTGGTTCTGCTCCCTCTCTCTGCGCTTAAGGGGAAGAAGGATATCAAGAATTCTCTCCTCGGCAATCTCCATTGCCTTGGTTTTCACACTCTCCTGTTCCTCCGCCCTGACCATGTTTACCGCCAACTCTACAAGGTCTCTGATCATGGATTCGACATCCCGGCCCACATACCCGACCTCTGTAAATTTGGATGCCTCTATCTTCAAAAAGGGAGACCCATCAAGTTTTGCAAGCCGGCGGGCAATCTCCGTCTTCCCGACCCCCGTAGGTCCTATCATTATGATATTTTTGGGTAATATCTCTTCTCTCAGTTCTTCCGGAACATTCTGGCGTCTCCACCTGTTCCGGAGGGCCACGGCAACCGCCCTTTTGGCATCATGCTGGCCTATAATATATTTATCTAGCTGTGACACCGTTTCCCGTGGCGTCAAATTTGTCGATGACATACAGTTTCCACTCCTTGATTTTCAATGATTAATCCTGAGCTTCCTCAACTACATCCAGCTCCTCTATTCGTATCCGGTCATTCGTGAATATACATATATCGGCGGCTATGCGCATGGCCTCTTCCACTATCTCACGTGCGGTCAATGTAGAGTGTTTCATCAGTGCCCGTGCCGCCGCCTGGGCATAGGGACCGCCTGAACCTATTGCCAGCACCCCGTCATCCGATTCTATGACATCTCCGTTACCCGATATGATAAGAAAATCCACATCGCTTACGGCTATCATCAGGGCTTCAAGGTGTCTCAAAACCCTGTCCGTTCTCCAGTCCTTTGTCAGTTCAACCGCCGCCCGCAAGAGGTTCCCTCCATACTGCTCCAGTTTCTGGTCAAATCTGTCGAAAAGAGTGAACGCGTCCGCCGTAGCACCCGCAAAACCGACAATTACCTTGTCATGATACAGTCTTCGCACCTTCCGCGCAGTGTGTTTCAGGGCTATCGTATCGAGGGTGACTTGACCGTCTCCCGCGATGGCCACTTTTCCCTTGTGCTTCACTGCTACGATAGTTGTTCCTCGCATCTTGTTCATCTTTTTTTTTCTCCTCCGGCCCTCGGGTGACTTTTGTCGTATACGTCCATCAACCGCGTCACGCTGACGGACGTGTATTTCTGTGTGGTAGAAAGACTTTCGTGTCCCAGCAGTTCCTGTATGACTCTCAGATCGGCCCCGGCATCCATGAGATGCGTTGCAAAGGTGTGTCGAAGTGCGTGGGGACTGATCTTCCTGCCGATACCACTCATGGCTATATACTTGTCTATAATCCTTCGTACACTCCTCGAGCTCAAACGTGAACCGGATCTGTTCAAAAAAAGGGGTGATCCGGTATAATCATCGTTTTTACTCCCCTTCCCCACGGATCTGCTGTCAACATACTCCTTCAGGGCGGACAATGCGGGACCACCGATCGGCACGATCCGCTCTTTTCGGCCCTTCCCTCTGACCTTGACCAGATTGTTAGAAAAATCGATATCGGCCACATTAAGATCTGTAAGTTCGCCGACACGAACACCGACTGAATAGATGAATTCTATTATGGCCCGGTCCCGCAATCCGGATACATCCGGATCGAACGCTACTCCGAGAAGGGAAAACACTTCATCTATACTCAAAAAGGACGGCAAATATTTATCCGCTTTCGGCGCCTGTACCATCTGAGCGGGATTATATCTGATCTTTCCTTCACGTAGAAGAAACTTAAAGAACGCCCTGAGACTCGCCACTTTCCTTGATACCGTTACCTTTTTTATCTTTTTTCGATAGAGAGATGCAAGAAAGGCCCGTATGACCATCTGATCAACATCGGAAGGTCTATCCATTCCGCTTTCCAGGAGAAATTCTCTGAACTGCTCCAGATCCGACAGATAGTTTCTACGCGTATGGTACGACAGGTTTCTCTCTACCTCAATGTGTATGCCGAAATCTCTGACGGCATCGCTCATTCGAATATCCGTATCGGTCACCTCTTAAACCGGCTTTCCGGAATATTTTCGTATGCCGGCATAGTAACAGCAGCATGAGTTCGCGAAGTTGTTATCAAAGACCCTCGTATGCCCATCACTGAAGACCACTCTCACGTAAGACATGCCTCCCAGCACTGCGGAGTTTCTTTCTTCCACCACGACCCCGAAACCCCATTCGGGGAACCGGGAGTGGAATACCTGATCACCGGCCTTGAGATACAGGCGTCTCGTTTCTTCTTTCATAGCACATCCTCCCATATCCCGGGAAGCAACCGTTCTGAGCATCGCTTTGCCCCAAGGAAGAGGCGAGCTATCACTTGATCCGCACGAGATAGTTCCTACATCTTATATTTTCCAAAGTCCTCGGAGGAAAGGTTTTCCAGAAAATCCTCCAATTCTTCCTTGGTGTATTTATGCAAGTCAGACGTTTTCTTGCCAAAATCAACACTCGTTGATTTTTCGATAATTTTTTCATCCACAAAGATAGGTGCGCCGGCCCTTAAGGCAAGAGCGATCGCGTCGCTCGGCCGCGCATCAACCTCGATGGGAACGTCGTCTTTCAGGATGTGGATCGTGGCAAAAAACGTATTATTCTTCAGATCGTTAATGATGATCTTTAATACTTTCACATCAAGGATCTTCAATATTCCGTTCATGAGGTCATGCGTCATCGGCCTTGCCAGATCTATACCCTCCATCTGTGTGGCTATGGCACTTGCCTCGAACAGGCCTATCCATATGGGAATTGCCTTCTTCTCCTGCAGATCTTTCAGTATGACTATGGGAGTACCCGTCATGGGATCCATGGCAAGTCCGAACACCTTTACTTCAATAAACATTTCTCTCCCCCTCCACCATCTCTCCCCTCAGGGAATGCGTATATGCCCTCACAATCCTTACACGAACAGTACGTCCGATCAGATCGGCGCCACCGGGCAGATTTACAATCTTATTTCCTCTGGTCCTGCCCGTAATATCAGCTTCATTATTCGTGCTGACGCCTTCAATCAGTACATCTTCCACTTTTCCTTTAAGAGATCTGTTGCTTTCCAGGCTGTGTTGTTCCTGGAGCGCCTGAAGGGTCGACAATCTGTCCCCCTTAATCTTTTCTTCGACCTTTCCCTCATATAGTTCCGAGGCCGTACCCCGTCTGTCACAATACTTGAAAGAAAATGTATTATCAAACCTTACTTCTTTCATAAGGTCAATAGTTTTCTCAAAGTCGTCGTCTCCTTCTCCCGGGAATCCGACGATAATATCCGATGTTATCGATATATCGGGACAGACATCTTTCAGCATGCCGATCTTTACCAGGTAATCTTCCGCTGTGTACCCTCTTTTCATCTCCTTCAGCACATAATCGGAACCGGACTGCACCGGCAGGTGAATATGTTCGCACAGCTTATCGAGATCCGCAAAACACCGGACGAGGTCATCCGAAAGATCTTTCGGATGTGACGTGGTGAATCGAATCCGTTCTATCCCTTCTATGTCATTAATTCTTCTCAACAATGTCGGGAAATCGATCTCTCCGTCACAGGTCTTGCCGTATGAATTGACATTTTGTCCAAGGAGCGTTACCTCCCGGATACCGGAATCTGCAAGAAGTTTGATCTCGTCGATTATGTCGACGCTATCCCTGCTTTCCTCTCTCCCCCTGACATAGGGCACAATGCAGTAAGAACAGAAATTGTTGCATCCCTGCATAATTGTTACATAGGCGCTCACATCCCCTCCGGGAGGAAGGGTTCTGATACCAAGCGATCGTACCGACTCATGGAAAGCGGTTTCAACGATCCGTGATTGGGTGTTGGTTATCTCTTTTATCATTTCCGGAAGGCGATGGATATTGTGCGTGCCAAGGACAAGATCGAGATATCCGAACCTCCTGAAGAATTCCGTGCCATGTTCCTGTGCGAGACAACCCGCAACGCCCATGATGAGCCCGGGGCGCATCCGTTTTAACTTTTTCAACCTTCCAAGCTGGCTGTATACCTTCTGGGCCGCCTTTTCCCTAACGCTGCAGGTGTTGATGATAATGATATCAGCCCTGCCGGCATCATCTGTCGCTGTATATCCGGCATCGCTGAGGAGTTGCGCCATCTGCTGGGAATCGTGAACATTCATCTGACAGCCAAAGGTATGAATATAGAATTTTCCTGTGGACATACAAGATACCCGCGTGCACTAGCCAGTAGTTATGCTGGAAGGAAGGATCTGGAGAGATGTAGATACCGACACCTTAATAACAGTATCTCCGGGCCTCAAAATCAAAGAGAGGGGCATTACACCCCTCTCTTTGTTGGAATATAAGCCTACGGCTTGATTTCCCGGATTTGTGTATGAAAGATAAAGATATCGCCCTAATTACTTCCCGGAATTTACCCTTTCCTTGAGCTCTTTACCTACCTTGAAGAAGGGAAGCTTCTTGGGGTCCACATGTATCGTTTCACCTGTCTTGGGATTTCTTCCTGTGTATGCTTCATAATCCCTTACGACAAAACTTCCGAATCCTCTGATCTCGATTCTACCACCGTTCTTGAGCTGATTGCTGAATCCCTTAAAGATCAGATTGACAACATCTGCAGCCTGCTTTTCCGTCAGGCCTTCTTTTTTACTCAAGGCATCTATTAATTCCGATTTATTCATAAGACCCCCTATCGACTTATCAAGATAAGATTGAACCCACTCTACACCCTTGGTAGAGGATTTCTTTCAGATATTATGTATTTTATCCTTAAAGTCAAGATAATTTTCATTGTTTTCATTGTTTTTCGGATCGATTTCTGTTCCTCCGCATCCCGGCAAGATCAATGAGGCTCTTTATTTCATTTTTTTGCAAGTATCGGTATTCTCCGGTTTCCAGTTCACCCAATCCGAGATCACCAATGGAGGTTCTTATCAGCCGTGCGACAGGATGCCCTATCGAATCAAAAAATCTCCGTATAATCCTGTTTCTCCCCTCCACGATGGTCAACTCTACCCAGCAGCTTTTTTTGTTGATCTTCTCCAGAGTTGCACTGATCGGCTTAAAGCTGCCGTCTTCCAGCATGGCTCCCTTTTTTATGGCCTCAACATCACTGTTCGTAAGATTGCCCCGCACCTTTACCATATAGGTTTTGGGAACCTTGAACAGCGGGTGCTGCACCCTGTATGAAAACTCACCGTCGTTAGTCATCAAAAGCAATCCCTCGGAATCGAAATCAAGCCTCCCGACAGGGAACACTCTATCAGAAACATCCCGCAGCAGGTCGGAAACTATCGGTCTGTTCTGCGGATCGTTCAATGTGACGACATACCCCTGTGGTTTATTCAATATCAGATACAGCGGGCTTACCGCATCCTTTGATATAAGCCCCCCGTCTACCCGTATCTCATCACGCGCAGCATCGGCCTTTACCCCTTGTTGTGTTACGACTCGGCCATTTACACTAACCCGGCCATTTTGTATCATCTGTTCCGCCGCACGTCGTGACGCTATGCCGCACCGGGCTATTATCTTTTGAAGACGCTCTTCCACGGTATCACTCTTCCAGTTCTTTGAACTCACTCAGCGTAGGCAGATCTGAAAGGGAGTTGAGACCGAATGTCTCAAGGAATATTCTGGTAGTTCCATATATTATAGGTCTGCCCGGCACGTTTTTTCTCCCCATTATTCGTACAAGATTCTTTTCCAGTAATCCTCTCAGGCTGCCGCTTACATCGACGCCCCGCACCTTTTCTATATCTGCTTTCATAACCGGCTGCCTGTAGGCAATCACGGCCAGCGTTTCCATGGCAGCCGCACTTAAAACCGCCGGCTTCTGCCCTCTCAGCTTCTGTACCCACAGGGCCGTGTCTTCGCTGGTCCTGAACTGGTATCCACCGGCGATCTTTCTCAGAAATATACCGCCATTTCTTTGCTCATATTCCTGTACAAGAGCATGAATCGCTGAAGATATTTCCCCCTCGTGGATATCCTGCAGAACCTCCTTAATTTTTGCTTCCGCTAAAGGTGTTTCCGAAACAAAGATAAGGGTCTCAATCACAGATTTCAGATTATCCATACGCTCACCCCGCAAGGCATACCCGTATGGTTCCATACGGAACCGATTGGTATGCTTTTATTATTCTCAGTTTCATGAGTTCCAGAATGGCCAGGAAGGTATATATCAATCTTCTGCGATTACTCGATTCTCCCAAGAGATCGGTAAAGGTGCGTTCTCCCATTTTCTCCAGTTCATCCACTATTTCATTTATCCTGTCGGAAAGTGATATCTTTTCGATATCTATCTCCATTAAATCACTCCGGCCGGTATCACGACTCATTCTCCGGAAGGCCTCGACCAGTTCAAATATTCCGATCTCCCTGATAATCTGTTCATCCGCTCCAAGATCATCCTCGGCATAATCCCGTCCGAATACATCACGTCCGAGGATCTTCATTCTGTCGAGACCGAGTGCAGCTTCCTTGAATGTCTTATACTCCAGAAGCTGTTTGACGAGTTCTTCCCGTGGATCCTCCTCTTCCGCTTCATCCTCGTCACTGACAGGAAGGAGCATTCTCGATTTGATGTGAGTCAGGGTAGCTGCGAGTACAAGATACTCACCGGCAAGGTCCAGATTGAGCGATTGCATCGCATCGATATACTGTATGTACTGTCTGGTTATGAGGGCAATCGGAATGTCGTATATATCGACTTCGTTCTTTTTTATCAGATAGAGCAGCAGGTCCAGAGGACCTTCAAATATATCCAGCTTGATCTCATAAGCCTCGGACGTCATATTTTCACGGCTTCCCTTACCTGCTCCATGGTAAGACGCGCTATTTCCGTTGCTCTTCGAACACCGTCATTTATGATCTCCCGTACATCATCCAGGTGATTCAGGTAATAATCCTGCCGTTCGTGTATGGGTGTCATCCCTTCTTCTATCCGTTGGGCGAGACGCTTTTTGCACTCGACACAGCCGATACCCGCTTTCTTGCAGGCATCCGCAATCTCATCCGCCTCTGAAGAAGGTGAATAGATCGTATGGAACGGGAAGGCGTTGCACACATCCGGTCGCCCGGGGTCCTTTCTCCTCATCCGCTGGGGATCGGTGAACATAGAGCTGACCTTCTGTCGGAGCACATCCCCTCGGTCCCGGAGACATATGGAGTTATCGAATGATTTACTCATCTTACGTCCATCCAAACCCATCAGTTTGGGGACCTCCGTCAGCAGAGGTTCGGGCACGGGGAAGATGTCCCGGTACAAGAAGTTGAACCGCCGGGCGATCTCACGCGTGAGTTCCACATGGGGAAGCTGATCTACGCCGACGGGAACTCCGTAAGCCTTGTACATAATGATGTCCGCCGCCTGTAGGACAGGGTATCCGAGAAAGCCGAAGGTCGAGAGGTCCTTGTTGGACAGCTCTTCCTGCATCTCCTTGTACGTCGGATTCCTCTCCAGCCACGAGAGGGGGGTTATCATGGAGAGAATCAAAAAGAGTTCGGCGTGCTCTTTGACCTCCGACTGGACGAAAAGGGTGCTCATTATCGGATCCAGTCCCACACTCAGCCAGTCGACCACCATATCCAGGGAGTAAGCTTTGATGAGGTTGGTGTCTTTATAGTCGCTCGTCAGGGCATGCCAGTCGGCGACAAAGTAAAAACAGTCATAGGTGTCCGTATTCTGGAGATCGACCCAGTTTTGTAGCGCCCCGTGAAGATGTCCCAGATGTAACTTCCCGGTCGGACGCATACCACTCAATATTCGTTTCTTCATAACAGTCCCTCAAAAAGTATCAGATTTTAGGTTTTGCGTGTAGTTTCGAAAGCCGTGAAACCGTGAATCCATGAACAGCGTGCGTGCGTAATTATCAGAAAGAATGCCCTGTGTCAAACCATTAACTTTATTTCGTTTATCCTGGACAACACCTCTTGCAACCCTTTGTGATTCTCACCCCTTTTGATCAGAGCGGGAAGCACGCCGAGTTCTTCGAGGCGCCTTATGGGAAGTACCGGGGCTTTTTCTCTTGAGATAATCTCCAGCTCCGATGCAATCCTGAACCCGGACAGTCTTTCGATACAGCCGGCAGAGATTGCATCTCTCATAAGTCTTTCCGTGACATCATCGATTCTGAAATCAAACCTCTTCTCAAACCTGACGGCCCGGAAGATTCTTGTGGGATCATCGATAAAACTATCGTTGTGCAGGACCCGTATCAATTTTCTTCTTATATCATCCCTGCCCTGATAGAAGTCAAGTAAATCTCCAAATCGTTCAGGGTCCAGGGAAACCACAAGTGTGTTAATGGAAAAATCCCGTCTGAACATGTCTTCTTTAATGGTACCGGGGGTCACCGTGGGAAGCGCAGCAGGACGTTGATATGTCTCTGTTCTTGCCGTCGCCACATCAATCTTAAAGTTATCGGGGAGTATAATGTTTGCCGTTCCGAACTTTTCGTATGTGAGAAGACGGGCACCATGCTCATCAGAAAATCCAGATGCGAAGGCGATACCGTCTCCCTCAATAACCACGTCGACATCAAGATTGTTTCGGTACAGAAAGAGGTCACGGACAAGCCCACCCACGACATATGCCCTGACACCCATTGCATGTGCACTGGTTCCCATATTCCTTAACAAACACAGGATATGCGCTGGAAGCCGCTGGTTTAGTAAGTCGGCAATATTCGTTGACAGTGCATGCATACGATACTGGGTAATGGAATCAGGAGAGACGTTTGAAGGCGGGAGGAATGGATAAAAAAATGGCCCCTGATCCAAGATCAAGGGCCAGCATGATCTCTAATCGCTATTAAACCTTTTCAGAAAGGGCTTTACCCGCTTTGAACTTAATAACATTTTTTGCCTTGATCTGAATCGCCTCGCCCGTCTGGGGATTGCGACCCGTCCGTGCCTGCCTCTTCGCTACCGAAAAGGTACCGAAACCAACGAGTCCTAATTTTCCGTTTTTCTTAAGCTCTGCAGTTACGTTGTCAATGTATGAATCCAAGGCTCTGGCGGCCTGCGCCTTTGTTATCCCCGCATCCCCTGCAATAGCTGCTATCAATTCAGCTTTCGTCATATCTCGTCTCCCCCTCTCCATAATTATTTTATTTCTATAAATTCGGTGTCTGAGACATCCTTTTCGGCAATGCATCCAGACCCCACTCATCGACAATGACGGTGAATCCTTCAGAAGGATTATGAGCAGAATGATTGCAAACAGAGGCTGTACAACAACGAAATCACTGATGGTAGCTCTAACATAATGAAAATCAACAATCAAGTAAAAAACTATAAGAACCGATAAAGATATTGTCGCTGGGAAAAGTTTGGGCCCATTGCAATGATTGGCATGTAGAAGGTTATGTCCCTTTTCTATATACAGGTAATAAGTTACCGGTTGAATACAATTTGGTTCGACCGTATTGTTCCTGTCCGGACAATCAGTTACTGTTTCTTCTTAATAAAGAAATACAGTTCCCCTTCCTCTTTTAGGTGGCCGGCCATGATCTCGGCATTCGTTCCCCTTCCGCAGAATAGATCGACCCTCGCCGGTCCCTTAATCGCCCCCCCCGTATCCTGATTGAGGACAAAGCGGGAGAAAGGTTCCCACGATACAATAGTGCCTCCCTCGTCTATGACAGGTTTTTTTACTCTGACAAAAGCAAGAGCGCCCTTGGGAAATATATCAGCATCCGTGGCTATTGTTCTACCCGGTGTCACCGGTACATTAAGACTCCCTACCGGCCCCTCTTCAACGATACGGAAAAAGACATAACTCTCGTTACAGCTTAATATGTCGAACATCTCTTCAGGGTGTTCTCTCAAATACTTCTTGATCCCCTTGAGAGACACCTCTTCAATAGACATCTTCCCCTGCTCCACAAGCAATCTCCCCACACTCCGGTACGGATGCCCGTTACACTGATCATAACTGACTTGGACAAGATCGCCGTCGGGAAGGCTCACGACCCCGGACCCTTGAATCTGAAGGAAAAAGAGATCAACGGGATCGGAAAGCCAGAGGATCTCGAGTCCCCTTCCTTCAAGGGAACCCTGTATGTCTATTTCTCCGCGCGTGTAGTAGGGAACGACTCTGCCTCCATCAATCCGGGCAACGATGCGTTCTCCCTTAAACTTTTCCCTGAACTCTCCAAGATCGATCACCACGTGGTCGTCCGGCGTCCGATAGATCGGATACTGATACTCTGAGGTCTTTTCAAAGGATCCGGCAATAATCGGTTCGTAATAGCCGGTAAACAGGACCTTACCGTTATCCTTTCCTATGCTTTTATATATATCGAAGGTCTGTTTGATCATCTTCGTTCTGTCACTGTTTGAAACCGGCATCCTGATAATTCTTAGAAACTCCCGGAGTGAGCCCTTCAATTCGCCTGCCGTGCATAGACGTTCACCGAATTGAAATTCTCGTGTCTCCGGCAGGCGGTTATAATACTGCATGCTTTTACAGATCGCGAGTTCGAGAGACGGTTGATCAAGGTCATCCTCCAGGTTGCGCAGTTCGCTCGGATGAACCGGTACCAGGAATGTAACCTCTTCCCTCTCCGGCGTCGGCACTGCACAACCCACAAAGAATACTATAGCCAAACAGATTAGCATCGTTCTCATATGCATAGGCATTAACTTATCTATTCCATTGTAGTACGTTCCACCTGTACCAGATGAGATAAAAAACATCAACGGCATTTAACCATTTGTTCAAATAACAGAAGAATAGATTGCAGAGACGGTTAAGGGAAAAATATTTGACAGCATGTTTTGTTATAGTGTAAAAATTGAATCCATAGTGAGGGTTGGGCCTCCGTTGGTACAGCATACTAGCAGACTGAGCGTAGTCAGCTTTTCCGAATATATGTTACTTCATTATCTATGAACAGACAGAAGATCAAAACATGATATACCGCTAACCCTTCAATCGAGGAGGTATCATGAGAAATTGTCTTTACATACTTCTCTTTCTTGTTTTAACCCTGACCATACCCACGGGGTCCGCTTATGCATACGGTGACGGCGGAGGAGGCGGGGGCGGCGGGGGCAGTTCCGACGGTTCCGGGGGTGGTGGTGACGCGGAAAGCACCACCTCCGATACCGGGATCCCCCCTACCGGGTTCACACCCGCTACTTCGGAAAGCGCCGGTTCCGATATTACAACTTCTTCCGAAACCGATCCCGGTAACGAGGAAGAGGTGGCTGAACTGGTCGATGAGGTAAATTCCATGGGAGAGACCTCTGACGCCGAAGAAGAGGATTCTGATTCCGACGAAGAAGCAGCATCCGATGAAACCGAGTCCGGGGAAGATGATGACGGTGGTGAAGATGATTCCGGCTCTGACGAAGAGACGGCGTCCAATGAGGATTCTACCGACGATAACCAGGGAGACAGTACGGATGAAGAGACCGAAACGGCAATCGGCGATATAGATCCTCACGGTAACGACCAGGCAGGCGGAACGACCGGACAACCGTCAAAACCCGGTCCGAGTCTAATCGGCACCCAGGGAACACTGCCGGGAACCAGAAGTGCCACGCTTGAAGCCATAGAAACGGAAATAAACGAGGACGGTTCCGTATCCTCATGGGCCGAATACTCGAACGATACCTGGGTGCACACGACGGTCAGACCCGACGGCACTACGGAAGTTGTGGTGCACCTTGAGTCGGGAACCATGATTCGCCCGGGACAAGAATTCATCCACTCCGGAGGCTCGGTCAATCCTCTTCTTGATTGGACGATCGCGGCGTTAGAAACAGCCGCAGCAGCCGGAACCGTTGCAGGATGGGTGCTCACGGTAACGCCGACCGGCTTTTTGGCCGGAGCAGGGATCAAGGCGACGCAAGCCACATGGGGGGCGACCGTTGGCATCCAGGCCGTACGTGCCGGGGCGGACGTGTATGGAACCGAAATCGAAAAAGGAGCATCACAGAGCGAAGCCGCACTGTCAGGCGTACAACAGACGGTGGTCAATGCCGCCGTTACCACTGCCACAGGCAAATTCCTGGCCGATCCTTACAAAGATGCCGTGGGAGAGGTTACCGGAGATGTGGGGCATGCCGTGGCTGAGTCCGCGATTAATCAGCTTGCCAACGTTGAGGCCGCAGGTCTGACGGAAGCGGCTACCGGGACAAACCCCGGATATGGTCCGGGACTTTTTTAACAAAAAAACCCGCCTCATACGCTAATAAATGGTACGAGCAGCCAAGTACTAGGGAATGTTTCTCTTACATGACCAAGATAATGACCATGAGGTTCACACCATGAGATTACAAAGGATTACCATTTGTAGTATTTTTATCCTGATTATGTCATTCTGTGCAGTTACCGGAACGGCAACTTCCGCCGTGGCAACAGAGCCTCCCGAAAAACTTATCAGCATCGATCCCGGCAACGCCCCGCCTGATCTCGTGATGGTCATATCTGCGATTGTCCTCGAAATGCGCGGTCAGGCCCAACCGAAAGGGAAGTGGCCCGAAATCGTTTTTACCGGCGGAATAACCAAAGGTCTGCTCGAACCGCAATTCAGATATGCAGGCTTCAGACTGCTCCAGACTATGGTAGACGAGTACCTGCCCCCGGAAATGAACAACGGTGTGACAAAGCTCAAAGGGCATCTCCACTTCTTTGATGCCGCCAAAAGGAGAACCCTCGTATCTCTGGAGATCAAATACGAATTTGTCTCAGATAAAATTATTATCAAGAAAGCCGAAATTCGTCCCCTATTCCCCCTCAGACCGGAATTGAAACTTTTTATTGTGCCCGCGGAAAGAGTGACAAAAAATGACTTTGACATCTTTTCCAACAATGCACTCACGATGGGCTTTCTTCTGAACAACTGTGTCTCTGCAGGGAAACCCGATGAAATACCAAAGGGAATCAGAGATTATTATGTTTTCGCCTGTTATCTCGACCGTCTCAGCCCCGACGATCAAACCGAACTGAGACTCGGCAGGATATCGAACGGCTTGCAGGGCGAGAAACTTGCCTTTCGGGCGTCAGACGGGATCGCTCAGACCGGACATAATCTGTTGCACTTTGATCACTCAGGATGGCGGGTCGATATCGCCCGATGCCGTATTTCTCTTACCGGTGAAAAGCTGTATCTGAAGGCAATATTTCAGCCGGGAACGAAACAGAACAAAGAGATTAAACTGGGAGAACCCTATCTTGCGGGAGTTTTCCCCACACGCCTGGCAAGACAGGTTCCCGATCCCCTCGTTAAAAAGACACAACTCGCATTGATACGTGCGGGATATGATCCCGGTCCTGCCGATGGATTTATGGGAAACAAAACACATCAGGCTATCGACCAGTTTCAACGGGATTCAAAGCAAAAAGCTGCCGCAGAACCGACACGGGATCAAATCAAAATGGTACAGGCCGCCCTTGTCGAAAAAGGATATAAACCGGGCACACCGGACGGGATTATGGGAGGGAAAACCCGCAGGGCCATCATGCAGTATCAACACGACAACGCAATGCCCGCTGATGGAAAGATCAGCGCATCGCTGTTGAAGAAACTGACTGCCTCAAAGCCTCAAAGAACTTCAACGGTCCAGCATGCAAAGAAAGGTAAAAGCCAGGTCGTGCAGCAGGGAGAAAGCAGGACCCTTACCGTGTCCGCACCATCACCCAAACAACAACGACTGAAAACCATGATTACGTCAAAGATGTGGCCGAATGAGGTAGCGATTCCCTGACCTGAACGGTGAACGGGATGCGAATGAAACCATAGCAATGCAATGTGCTGCCGAGAATTTTATTTTATAAATACGTCACCCTGTTATCCGGAGGGACACTATGTTTTCTTCTTTATGTAAATATCGTTATGTCATACCGACTCTTACGATCTTCCTTTTCTGCGGCTGTGCCGGTCTGGAGGGACAAATCCAGAAATTTAAGCAGAAGATGGATCAACTGGGACAGATTACTCTTCCGGACCCTATTGCGGTTTCCCTAGATACAATGCCGAAAGATGCCGCCCAGGTTACTACTGCCATACATGACAAGATTGTCAGGATCTCTCAAGGGACATCGAAACATGTCAGGTTTGGAAAAGCCATCGATGCCGGGTCTTTCTTAATCGACAAGGAATTGACATTTTCGGGAGCCGAACTGTACCACTACAAAACAAACATAAACAATCCATCTGACAAGACCATTGCAGGAAAGATCGATTTTGAAGGACCGCTGGGTCGCCGGACGTCGGCTCTCCATGTAAGTCGATTCAGTTCCACGAACAATGAGATAGTCATCACGGAAGCGAGAGTAGAACCCTTATACTCAACCAATCCCGAACCGATGTTGTTTATCGTACCGACATCATCACTTCCGAACAATGCGTCTCTCTATCCTGATTCCTACACGGATCTTTTAACCTTCGTCAGCGAGAAGGCCGTGACACCCTCATCAAGAGTGAATATGATTGAAGAAAACGCCGAATATACAATCTTTGTATTTCTCCTGGATCGTATTTCACCCTCTGCAGCACTGCAGGTTAAAGTGTCCACCCAGGAAACCGGCATCTACGGATATAAGCAGACCACCAGATATCTCAACTTTAACGGTTGGCAGGTGGGGATCTTGTCCGGCCTGTTTTCACTCTCAGATCGGGGACAGACAGAACCGCTCTATGTTAAAGCAGTCTTCGTACCGGGGAAAGAAGTGGGGAAACTCAGACCACCCAGGCTGATAGGAAGATATATGATACACAATATCGACCCCACACAAATGAGATATACGATATCTTCATCAAACTAGACCATAATACCCCATGACAAACCGGAGGGAAACCTTCGCTGTTGAATGCGTCATTCTTCTGTGACCACACCTATTCTTGGTACACGTATATGATCGGATACCCAGTGTTCTTTGAGAACAGATATTGTGTCTGATGGTACCGTAATTCGTACAATGTGGGCACCACCCTGCTGACACATACCCTGATGAGAACGATGCCCTGTTGTTTTTGATCCTGTCTGCCGAAAAATAAAAGGAGGAGAACACACATGACGGACATCTATTCCCAAAAACCGTGGTTACAGTTTTACGACAGTCACGTACCCCAGAGCCTGGAATATCCGGAGAAGAGCTACGCGGAAGTCTTTCAAGAAGCTGTCGAACTTGTTCCCGACAAGGTTGCCGTATATTATATGGGAAGCGGTATCACCTTTCGGGAACTCGACCTTCTATCCAATCGTTTTGCCCACTTCCTGAAAAAAAACGGTCTTCAAAAGGGGGACGTGGTTGGAGTCAATCTTCCGAATATTCCCGCCTATTATATAGCCATCATAGGGATACAGAAAACAGGGTGCGTGCTCACGGGGGTCAGTCCGCTCCTCCAGGCTTCTGAGCTGGAATACCAATTGAATGACTCCGGCGCCAAGGCACTGGTCACGCTGGACATCCTTTTCGATAAAGCCCGGGAGGCGATCCCCAAAACGGATGTGAAGGCGATTGCCGTCGCCGGGATTGCCGATTTTCTTCCCCCTGTCAAAAGGGTTCTCGGCAAACTGCTCAAAAAGATCCCCACAGGGGCGGTCAATCCCATACCCGGGATCACCGTCGCCCTGGTTTCACACATCCTTAGCGAAATGCCTGCCCACAGAGTTGCGGAAGAGATTTCCCCCGAAGATCCGATGCTGATGCAGTATACGGGGGGAACCACAGGACCCCCGAAGGGCGCCGTTCTCACCCACAGGAACATCGTGTCACACTCCACCCAGGTCAATGTCTGGATGGACCTTAAAAAGGGAAATGACGGGGCCATGCTTTCGGCCTTTCCGCTCTTTCATCAGGCAGGTCTCTTTCTGGGAATTACCACCATGGCACTGGGAATGACACAGGTAGCCATACCAAATCCCCGGGACCTCGATTTCATCATATCTTCATTGAAGAAGTACCGTCCCTCGGCAATGGTGAATGTCCCCACAATCTATATCGAACTGCTGAAACGTCCGGATTTCAGATCCCTCGATTTTTCCTGTCTCGAGTGGTGTCTCAGTGGTGCCGCTCCGTTTCCTCCTGAGTATATCAACGAATTCGAGGACGTGATAGGCAAGGGAAAACTCATCGAGGTCCTGGGTATGACCGAGACGAGTCCAGTCCTGACGAGTCTGCCCCGGTACGGGAAAAAGAAGGTCGGCTCCGTAGGCATCCCCTATCCCGACACCGAACTGAAACTCGTTGATCCCGAGACCGGCAAAACTGTCCCGCTTGGAGAAGCCGGAGAGTTCGTGGCCAGAGGACCGCAGGTATTTACGTTGGGGTACCATAACAAACCCGAAGAGACGGCCAATACCCTGAGAGACGGATGGATTTATACGGGCGACATCTGCGAGATGGATGAGGACGGATACTTCTACATCGTGGACAGGTTGAAAGATATGGTCAACGTATCGGGATTCAAGGTCTTTACCCGTCAGTTGGATGATGAGTTGATGGAACACCCCGATATCGATATGGCCGCAACGGTCGGTCTCCCCAATCCCGAGAGACCGGGATCGGAAATAGTAGCCACGGCCATAGTGCTGAAACCGGGCGTAGAAAAGAGCGATGCAACAAAGGAAATTATACTCGAATACTTAAAGAAAAAGGTAGCCCCCTACAAGATCCCAAAGAGAATCGATCTGATGGACGAACTCCCCACCAGCGCCGTTGGCAAGGTACTGAAACGGGAACTGCGAAGGATGATGGGTCAACACTTTTGAGTCACGATGGAGACCAAGGACTGATATCCGATCCCCTTTCTAAAGATCCTGATTCGACACCGGTTTAGCTGTCTGCGGACACTGCCCTTGATTCGATATCGATACTTGTGTATCATATCGTATAATAAACATAATCGGCACAAGGGCAGAGCCGTAATTAACGACAAGAGAAGGGACATACATGGAAGATATTACCGTAGAGACATTGCAGGTGAAAAGCGCGGGGATATGGTTGCAACAATGGTGTGTGCTGACATCCGGGACCTTTGAGGATTTTAATTCCATGACGGTGGGCTGGGGTGCCATGGGAGGGATGTGGAAACGACCCTTTGTCCAGGTGGTTGTCAGGCCCGGCCGCCATACCTTTCAATATATGGAGAAATATCCCACCTTCACCCTCTGTGCCTTTCCCGAAAACCGCAAAGGGGCCCTGACGATTCTGGGAACTAAATCGGGGAGAGATTCCGACAAGATCACCGAGTCGGGACTGACCGTCGTGAAGTCGAAAATTGTAGAGGCTCCGGCCTACAAGGAGGCGGAACTGATTCTGGAGTGTCGGAAGATGTACTGGCAGGATATGAATCCCGAAAATTTTCTGAACGATGCAATAAAAGAAAACTACCCGCAGAAGGATTATCACCGTATCTACTACGGGGAAATCGTGCGGGCCGCGGGAGAAACGACATATCGGGGCTGAAGGACAACTGAGAACGGATAGAGGGCACCTTTCGAAGATATGAGATACTTCGAAAAACCTCTCGGCCAAAGCGACTTGGCCCCAAAGAATGAACATGGTGATAACAAAATGGCAGGGAAGGAGGTACGGACATGATCAAGATCCGTTATAATCCTTATGCAGTATTTGCATCCAACCCCTCGCCTCTTGGGATCTATGCTCGAAAGAAATGGTTGAATCAGGAACAGACGCCTCAGTGGAAGGTAGATTTTCAGATAGCCGCTGAGACACTTCTCGCACAACAGTCCCCGGACGGCTCCTGGCAGGGTTCCACCGTGGAGACAACACGACGCCTCTTTGATCTCCATCTGACAATCCGGGAGACGAACCGGTCCATAGAGGCGGCCCTGGACTGGCTATCGGAAAGGGCCCTGGGGGTGTCAAGAGATCGGCCCTTACCGGACGAGAATCTGAGCGACCAACTGCTTCATTCACTCCCCTTCACCCCGGGCCGTTTCGACCTGTTTGTGATAGGCGCTGCACTCTTTCTGTCCAATGCCTTCGGTCGGGCACATGACCCGGATGTTCTCGGCATGTACGAGTGGCTGTCCCGCCGTGTCCTGGCGAAAGAGAGCCGGTTCCCCGGCTGGTCGTCGGCAAACAATATCCTTCGAGCCCTTGTCGTTCACCCCGTCTATGCACGCCATGCGGCCACGGCAACGCTTGTCGCACGGGTCTCCCGTTTTCAGAAGGGATCGGGACAGTGGACGAGAACCGTCCCCTTATATCAAACGGTGAACGCTCTGGCCCATCTTAATTCTGAGGCGGCTGCGGCGCAGGTGAACCGGGCCTTCAGGTACCTTACCGAAACACAGCATGTCGATGGAACCTGGGGTCTTGCAAATCGCGAATGGAATACCTTTCTCGTTGTTCACGCCCTCAAGAACAAAGGAATACTGGAATAGAACTCTCAACAGGAGCACATCATGGCATGGTTATTTGATCCTCAGGCGTGGATTGCACTCGCTACCCTGACAGCCCTCGAGATCGTACTGGGTATCGACAACATTATCTTTATCTCCGTTCTGGTAAGCCGTTTGCCGGAGCGGCGGCGGCAGAAGGCTCGAATCATCGGTCTTGCACTGGCAATGATAAGCAGGATCGTTCTCCTCCTTTCTCTCGTATGGATTATGACCCTTACAGTGACACTGTTCACCCTCTTCGGCCACGAATTCTCGGGACGTGATTTCATACTGTTAGGCGGCGGCATCTTTCTCTTCATCAAGAGTACCTTCGAGATTCACAACAGTCTCGAGAGCACGGAAGACGTGTCCGTCGGAGGATATACGGCAAGGAGCTTTTTTGGTGTTCTCATGGAGATCATGGTGCTCGACATCGTCTTTTCCCTCGATTCGGTTATTACCGCCGTGGGTCTTGCCCAACATGTCCATATCATGATCCTCGCGATTATCATCGCAGTCGTGGTGATGATGTTCGCCGCGGGACCGATAGGTACGTTTGTCGATATGCACCCGACCATCAAGATGCTCGCCCTGAGTTTTCTCATTCTCATAGGCGTGACCCTCGTGGCTGAAGGGATGGGCTTTCACATACCAAAGGGATACATCTATTTTGCCGTGACGTTCTCTGTCTGTGTCGAAATGCTGAACCTGAAAATCATCAAAAAACAGGCCGAACCGGTACGTTTGAGAAAGGTACGCAAGGGCCAGGCAGCCTGACTCATTCAAAACGAAACGCAACAATGTTCAGGGCATAGAAAGTCATAGAAAAGGAGGATACTTGATGAATGTAAAACTGATACTCGCCCTTGTACTGGCCGGTCTGGTCGTGCTTTTCATCATACAGAACGTTACGGTTGTCGAGATACGATTTCTCTTCTGGACGTTGTCCATGTCACGGGCTCTGTTGATGTTTTTTGTCCTGACCGTAGGTGTTGTTATCGGGTGGTCACTCCACAGCTTCTCAGTAACTCACCGGAAACCGGACGATGAATAGCATGTCTGGTTGCATCCGGGAAATATAGGATCATACAGGAGAAAAACCGCAATGAA
>Ga0209203_1000678_pt1 | contig 28131 bp, 17 predicted proteins | sample AD_UKC109_MetaG_FD_184423 | JGI IMG/M metagenome (GOLD analysis project Ga0209203, IMG submission 184423) | Active sludge microbial communities of municipal wastewater-treating anaerobic digesters from Hong Kong - AD_UKC109_MetaG (SPAdes)... | ecosystem: Engineered > Bioreactor > Anaerobic >... | reverse complement strand
ACAAAAGATATTGGATTTAATTTTTGGCTGGATTTACAGACAACTTATGTTGGCTCAGGTAATATCCGGCGGTACAGAACATAAAAAAAACAAGTATTAATAAGGATCAACTAATTCGTATGAAGAAACTATTTCTACTGATTGTTTTGTTTGTGTTTGCGGGTGTGACAACCCTGCTGGCTCAGACAAAAGTCATTACGGGTACCGTTACCTCGGCAGTTGAAGGTGAAGGTCCTATACCTGGCGTCACCGTTCAGGTACCGGGGACCACCATCGGAACCAATACTGACCTGAACGGAAGGTATTCCCTGGAGGTACCTCAGAACGCAACTGCTCTTGTTTTTTCTTACATCGGAATGAAAAGGCAGGAGGTTCAGATTGACGGCAGATCGGTTGTTAATGTAACCATGGAATCCGAGCTGCTGGGACTGCAGGAGGTTGTCGTATCTGCTTTCGGTATCAAACGTAATGCTGCCGAGATCGGATCTGCGATTACACAGGTTGAATCTGCGCTTATAACACAGGCCAAACCCACAAGCGCTGCCACGGCTCTGTCAGGAAAGGTCGCAGGTCTCCAAATCAACACTGTTAACGCTTCCGTTAACCCCGACGTGAGGGTGGTATTGAGGGGTAACCGTTCATTCCTCGGTAACAACCAGGCACTTCTTGTTCTTGATGGTGTTCCGGTTAACCTTGCATACCTGCAGACTCTTAACCCCAACGACATCGAAAGTATGAACGTGCTTAAGGGAGCTAACGCTGCTGCTCTTTACGGTTCGGAAGCTGCAAACGGCGTTATCGTTGTTACAACAAAAACCGGTTCCAAAGACAGGACACAGATAGTGTACAGTAACACTACCACATTCGATAAGGTGGCTTATTTCCCTGAAATGCAGGAGCGTTTCGGATCAGGGTCTTCAGCCGACGGCTATGGCAATCCTCTTTATGAGGCTTTTGAAAACCAGTGCTGGGGTCCTGAATTTGACGGCCAGCTGGTAAGGATAGGTCTCTGGGATGAATACGGCGACAGCCTTACTACAACCTATTCGGCAAAGCCAAGAGAAAAATATAATTTCTGGGATACAGGTCTTACCCTTCAGAATGACCTTTCATTCTCCTCAGGTAATGAAACAGGAACACTCTTCCTTTCTGTTCAGGATGTGAAGATTAAGGGCGTGGTTCCCGGCGATGAAGCCAGACGTGATGTAATAAGGCTTAACGGAACCAAGCAATATAAAGGTTTCTCGGCAGCATTTAACTTCAACTATACCTTACGTACCCAGGAAACATCCAACTCAAACGTTTACTGGAACGTGATGAACACACCGATGCATATCCCCCTGACCGACTTCTCTGACTGGGATGCAGTTCTCACAAATCCTGACGGATCAAGAAAAACGAACTGGGCCGACATTGACCATTTCTATAATGCATATTATGAGAACCCCTATGAAGAGCTGGACACCCAGAGACGAATAGGTAGAAATGATTATGTTACTGCTGTTCTGGATCTTTCCCAGAAACTGACAAAGTGGCTCACAATTCAGGGAAGGACAGCCATTGCCCCCAATACCAGTTACTACGAAAACAGGCAATATTTTAAGGATTACAGTCCTTATGGTCACCAGATGTATTCAGAATACGGTCGTTCCATAAGCCGTGCAGATGTCCCCTCTTCAATGAATACCGGAATGGGATTTGGCTGGCGCTGGACAAATGACTTCATCGCAACTATCAATCATAAGTTTTCTGATTTCTCAGTCAGGGCAGTGGCAGGTATGACGACCAGAAGCAGCTATTCAAGATCTACTTATCTTTCTGCAGCTTCGCTTGAGATTGCTAACTTCTTCAATGTGAAGAACAGGGTAGGAGAACTTGGTGGTTCGGAAAGCTGGTCGCAGCAGAGACAGATGGGTGTTTTCGGTGATATTACTCTCGGGTATAAAAATTATGCATACCTGCACGCTTCCGGAAGAAATGACTGGAACTCACTCCTCGATAAGTCGCAGTGGTCATTCTTCTATCCTGCTGTTGACGCTTCTGTAGTTCTTACCGAATTGATCCCCAGCCTTAAAAACGACATTCTCAGCTATGCAAAGATCAGGGGCGGTATTTCAAAGGTGGGTTCCATTAACATCGGGAACTATCAGCTTGAGAACCTGTTCGGTATTGCATCGGACTTCCCGTTCGGCAGCCTTTCGGCTTATTCGGTGGACAACGGACTCAATTACAGATTTCTGAAACCAGAGTTCACCCTTTCGAAAGAAATAGGTCTCGACCTAAGCTTCCTCAATAACAGGCTCAATACAACTTTCACAGTCTACCAGACCAACACTACAAACCAGACTGTTGATATGAACATTTCAAGGGCGACCGGTTATGAATCTTCAAAGATCAACTCCGGTGAGATGCTTAACAGAGGTTTTGAATTTGAATTAAAAGCAACCCCGGTCTCCACAGCAGACCTGCAGTGGGATATATCAGCCAACTACGCATACTGGTACAGCGAAGTTCTTTCGCTTGCCGGCGAGCTTACGGAAATATCTCTGGGAGGCGCTGTTTATGCAATCGTTGGATATCCATATCCTTATAATAAAGTCACGAGATTCTATCAGGATCCTCAGGGCCGCGTGATTGTTGATGGAGAAACAGGGATGCCATCAATTGACCCGCTTACCTATCCGAGAGGACAGACAACTCCAAAACACCTGATAGGTCTGCAGACTTCCTTAAGATGGAAAGGATTTACCTTCGCAGGTAGTGCTGACTACAGAGGTGGCGCCATATTCAGGACCGACCTTTATTACGACCTTCTCTTTACTGGCATCGGAGCTCTCTCAGCTTCCAACGGCCGTGAAAGATTCGTATTCCCGAACTCGGTTATCAATACAGGAACAGCCGAAAACCCAGTGTATGTGCCCAACACAAACATAACTGTACAGGAGGGTGGTGTTGCATTCTGGACAAACACCATGAGATCACTGAGCTATTACTCTGTTAACAGTGCTGATGTATGGAAGATACGTGAACTTTCGCTAACTTATGATGTTCCTTCTACAGCACTTTCATTTGCAAAGAATTACATAGAAGGTGTAAGGATAGGATTTGTCGGAAGGAACCTCTTCATGTTCCTGCCGAAGAACAATATCTATACCGACCCTGAGTTCAACTCCGGAACTGGTAACGCAGTAGGTTATTCAACCAGCAGCCAGACTCCTGCAACAAGGTCATACGGGTTTAACGTCACACTGACCTTCTAATTGATTAACAAACAAAGAAAGATGACGAATATGAAAAAGTATATAATAATTCTAATCACACTGGCGGTCATCGGGACGACAAGCTGCGAAGAATGGCTTGATGTGAACTATAACCCGAATGATGCTACTTCCGCCACACCTGATCTTGTCCTCCCGGGAGTGCTTAAAACCTGGGGATCGCAGGTTAACGACTTTACCACCACCGTCGGCGCATGGATGGGCTACTGGGCTCACGCGGGCGGATGGTCAGGATGGTACACCACCAAGAAGTACGAGATTACCAGTACTTTCTATCCGGGTCCTTTCGACGGATATTATGCGGGTGTTCTTACAGACACAAAGTTCATTCGCGACAACAGCGGAACAAATTTCATCTATCCTGCAATAACCAATGTTGTTGACGCATGGTACTATTCACGTCTTGTCGATCTTTATGGAGATGTTCCGTATAGTGAAGCATGCGACCCGAGTCTGACACTGACACCGGTTTATGACGACGATGCTACCATCTATGCCAGTCTTATTGTAAGACTCGATACAGCGATAGCCGTTTTCAACCGGAAGATTTCAACCGGATATGGCTCAACAAGTGCCGATTATTCATTTAAGAATACCGTTGATGTTCTCTACGGCGGTGATTTTTCCAAGTGGCTGAAACTTGCAAACACTATGAAGCTCAGGCTTGTAATGAGAATGACAAACGTGAAGAGCAACAGTGAGCTCCAGGCTCTCATGAGCAATACTGCCTCTCTCGGATTTATAACTGCAGATGCAATTCTCAATCCGGGTTACACTGCCTCCTCAGGAAAAACCAATCCTCTCTGGAATACATTCGGAAAATCGTATGACGGAACAGTACAAAGCGCAAATACACAGTACTGTCTGAATGCATATTTCCATGAGAAGATGTCATCTTATGGCGATCCAAGGCTAAGACAGTATTTTCAGCCAGGGGTATCAGCCGATCCTGCAGGAGCGCTTATTTCTATTAAACTAGGTACCGACGGCGACCTTACAGTTCAGCCTAACACAACTGTTGCTGCCGGATATTCATGGATCCCAATTGCCGCAGACGGAAGTGCAGCCGGAACTACTAAAACTGGTAATGGAGCTCTTGACGGACAGAAGGTTTTCCTCTATACAGAAGCTTGTTTCCTTCAGGCTGAAGCTGTGGTACGAGGAGTTATTACCGGTGATGCGGGGACTCTATATGAAGATGGAATTATAGCTTCAATGGATGCCGCTAAAGTTGTCAACGAGGAACCCGATTACCTTGTTGATACATACCTTGCAAGTTCAGCCGTTTTATGGGATGATGCTTTGTCAACAGCCGATAAGGTCAAAAGAATCATCGTTCAGAAATATATTTCCAACTATTTTGTGAATATGTTTGAATCTTATTGTGATTACCGCAGGACAGGCTATCCAAGCCCCAAACGTCCTGACGATATTACTTTAGATCCTGACAATGAGATGCTGAGCTACTATCCTTCGGGTATTATCCGCAGGCAGATACCGAGATTGTTCCCGTATCCTATCCAGGAATTCACTCTGAACAAGGAAAATGTACAGGCTGCTGTTGATCTGCAGGGTGTAAGTTTCACTACCGACAGCTATCCTTTCGATGCAAGGGTATTCTGGGATACAGCACCCACGACAATTACTTACTAACCCAACAAAATTGATCACAAATGAAAAAATCAAAAATAATTTTCATTGCACTTCTGGTTCTTGCGACACTGTCTTTTACATCGTGTCTGAATGATCTGGAAGATTTCATGGGAGGTTTCTCAGGTTCGCCCGCAATAGCCGAGCTGTCTGAAGCCCCCAGTCCTGCTACCGGCACAATAATCCGGGAAATAATTGACCCTACCCAGCCTCTTGAAGTCAATTTCAGGGTTGGAATAGCAGTTGCCAAGCCTCTCAGCAAGGCCGTGACAGTAACTCTGGCAATAGATAATGCGCTGGTTACGGCTTATAATACTGAAAGAAACCTCACAGGCGATGCAGCTGCACTACCAATGCCCGCAGCAGCTCTTGGCATTTCCAGCTATGAGGTTACCATTCCGGCAGGTGAACTGGAGGCAGACTGGAATATTACAGTTGATGCAGAACAGGTTCCTGACATTGTAGTAAAATTCTACATTATTCCTGTTAAAATAGCCTCTGTAACTGAAAATGTTGTTATCAGCGGTAATTATGGGACAAAACTTATGAGAATTATGTCGAGGAATAAGTATGACGGACTCTATTTACTGAAAGGCATGCACAATCGTGTTCCCTACAACTACCCGTACGAGACTCAAATGCAGATGCGCACTGCCGGCCCAGCTTCTGTTGCTTTCTGGTGGCCTGATGCAAATAGTTTTGGGCATCCTATTGGAGTAGGCCCTGATAATGAATTAAGCTGGTATGGTTCAGCTGTATCTCCCGTAGTTGAATTTGATCCGGTTACCAATTTAGTTACTAACGTATATAATCAAAGTACTGCTGTAGTAATTACAATGTTTACCGGTGAAGGAGCTAACTCGAATTCCTACGATCCGGTAACCAAAACTATTTATGTAAGCTGGAATTATAGCAATAACCCATTACGAGCTTTCTTTGATACACTTACCTTTATAAGACCAAGGTAATTTTTGTAAAAAGGATGTAAAAGATAAGAGGGTGTCTCAAAAGGACACCCTCTTTTCTTCATTAGTAAATTGCCGCTGGCTTCAGCCACTATCAGGAGGGTAGAAAGTTCATACCGGTTACTGGAATTTTTTTTGAAGAGGGATATTAAAATTGCCGCTGGCTTCAGCCACTGCTCAGAAGGGCAGATATCTTCTCACACATTGCCGTTGGCTTCAGCCACTGCTCAGAAGGGCAGATATCTTTTTACAAATTTCCGTTGGCTTCAGCCACTGCTCAGAGGGGCAGATATCTTCTCACACATTGCCGTTGGCTTCAGCCAACGGCAAGCAGTTGTTGTCAAAAAAGGGCTTCAGCCCTACGACAGGACTAAAGTCCTCTTTTACTGCCTGTTTTTACCGGCGGCTAAAGCCACCGGTAAATTGATAACTCTTTTCTCGAAAGGTATCTGTAAAATACACTTATTGGGCGGCTAAAGCCACCGGTAGATAGTTGTCTTTTTTCTCCAGTGGTATCTGTAAAAAGTACTTATGGGTCGGCTAAGCCACCGGTAAATAGTTGTCTTTTTTCAACAATGGTATCTGCAAGAAATACTTATGTGGCGGTTAAATCCACCGGTAAAATTTTTCCTCACTGTCTTAAAAGCAGCTTCTAAGTTAAGGAGTATTATAATTGCCGCTGACTTCAGCCCTTATCCGGAAGGCATAAAGTTCACACTGATCATTGAAATTTTGCAGAAGAGGATATTAAAATTGCCGCTGGCCTCAGCCACTGCTCAGAAGGGCAGATATCTTCTCACAAATTGCCGTTGGTTTCAGCCACTGCTCAGAAGGGCAGATATCTTCTCACAAATTGCCGTTGGTTTCAGCCACTGCTCAGAGGGGGAGATATCTTCTCACACATTGCCGTTGGCTTCAGCCAACGGCAAGCAGTTTATGTTAAATAAAGGGCTTTAGCCCGCCTAATCCCCCCCCCATATCTGATAAAATAAAAAAAAATCATAACTTTATAACTGTACTCGCTAAATTTCCATAAATATGTCATTCATCAAAATCTGGGTCCATTGCGTATGGACCACAAAAAACAGACTACCTTATCTGCACGATTCAATAAGGTATAAAGTAATCTCTCATATAAGAGAAAATGCTTTCAATAAAGGAATTGATATTGATTGCATAAACGGCTTTCTAAATCATCTTCATGTCCTGATCTCTCTGGGCGGCAGACAAAATATCTCAGATCTGATGCAGAAGATCAAGGGCGAAAGCTCATACTGGATCAATAAGAATAAACTGACAAGATTAAGATTTGAGTGGCAGGATGATTTCTACGCAGTCTCTGTTGGAGCAGAACACCTGGATAATCTTAGAAATTATATAAAAAACCAGGAGATCCATCATAAGAAGGTTTCCTTGGTTGACGAGGTGGATAAATTAATAGAGGAATATAACCTTACAAGAATTCCGGACTAAAGTCCTCTTTTACAGCCTGTTTTTACCGGCGGCTAAAGCCACCGGTAAATTGATAATTTTTTACTCTAATGGTATCTGCAAGAAGTACTTATGAGTCGGCTAAAGCCACCGGTAAATAGTTGTCTCTTTTCTGCAATCATATCTGTTAAAAGTATTATCCGGGCGACTAAACCACCGGTAGATAGTTGTCTTTTTTCTCCAGTGGTATCTGTAAAAAGTACTTATGGGGTGACTAAACCCACCGGTAAATTAATAACTTTTTACTCCAATTGTATCTGCAAGAAGTACTTATCTGGCGACTAAGCCACTGGTAAATATTTATCTCTTTTCTGCAATCATAACTGTTAAAAGTACTATCCGGGCGGCTAGGCTACCTGTAAAATTTTTCCTCACTGCCTGAAAGCGAATTCTCAGATAAGGAGTACTAAATTGCCGCTGACTTCAGCCCTTATCCGGAAGGCATAAAGTTCACACCGGTCACTGGAATTCAGTAAAGGGGGGATATTAATATTGCCGTTGGCTTCAGCCAACGGCAAGCAGTTGCTGTTAAAAAAGGGCTTCAGCCCGACGACCGGACTAAAGTCCTCTTTTACAGCCTGTTTTTACCGGCGGCTAAAGCCACCGGTAAATTGATAACTCTTTTCTCATAAAGGTATCTGTAAAATACACTTATTGGGCGGCTAAAGCTACCGGTAAATAGTTATCTCTTTTCTGCAAACATATCTGTTAAAAGTATTATCCGGGCGACTAAACCACCGGTAGATAGTTGTCTTTTTTCTCCAGTGGTATCTGTAAAAAGTACTTATGGGGCGGCTAAAGCCACCGGTAAATAGTTGTCTCTTTTCTGCAAACATATCTGTTGAAAGTACTATCCGGACGACTAAGCCACCGGTAAATAGTTGTCTTTTTTCAACAATGGTATCTGCAAGAAATACTTATGTGGCGGTTAAATCCACCTGTAAAATTTTTCCTCACTGCCTGAAAGCGAATTCTCAGATAAGGAGTACTAAATTGCCGCTGACTTCAGCCCTTATCCGGAAGGCATAAAGTTCATACCGGTCACTGGAATTCAGTAAAAGGGGGATATTAATATTGCCGCTGGCTTCAGCCAACGGCAAGCAGTTGTTGTTAAAAAAGGGCTTCAGCCCTGACATCCTTATCTACATTATCTCATTGCAATGCTCCACAAGCCTGATCACAGTCCTATAGTCGTCGAAGCTTACCTTATTCTTTCCAATAAACTGATTAAGCTCTTTTTCCTTTTCAGGGAATATCTTAAGAAACTGGCGTTTTGAGTCAAAATTCTGCATCACACCTTCTTTCCTTACCCAGTATTCAGTGTCGTCAACAATCCTGAATTCGGCAGGAAACTTCAGATTGATGGCACCATTACCCCCGAAAATAGTCTTTACATAATTATAGCTGGTGGTCTGCGACCTCGCCCCATAACCTGTGGGCACCCCAACAGACTCAGCATAAGCTTTGTGCTGGATGAATAAGGCTACTGGCCCCGGAACGGCAAACTCATAAAATCCCTTCTCCTGCGGAATGAAAGTACGGTTAGCCATATATATGGTATCAATAAGATGAGGATCGTCCAAAACAAAATACTGGTCTTTCTGCATGAACACCATTTCCTGGTCAACGAGATTATAGTTCAGAACTGCTCTCCGTTTCTCTCCTGATTTCATGACAACCATGCTGTTGGTAAAGCGGGGCAGAAGTAAGTTTGGCAGATTCTTCAGGCTGTCGGCCTGTGCATTAAGTCCTTCGAATACAAATACAGATATTAAAAGTATTGTGATTCTCTGAATGTGATGTTTCATTGTAGCAATGGATTTAAAATTTCTGTTCAACGGTTGATGTGTGAAAAAACATTTAAATATATCAAAAAGTTTGCCATTATAACTCGGGGAATCCATTTTAGAAAAGTAAATACGCGTAAACCTTCATAATCTGGATATTTTATGGTTTTTTAACTGTTAGAACATTAAATTTGACTACCTTTGCAATCCGGTCGAATCCGGAGGAATCTAGTTTAAACCCTAAATCAAATTGTATGAAGAAACTATTTCTACTGATTACTTTGTTTGTGTTTGCAGCGTCAGCGACACTGTTCTCACAGGCAAAAGTCATTACAGGTACAGTTACCTCAGCCATAGAGGGCGAAGGAGCCCTTCCGGGGGTATCTGTTACTGTTCCCGGAACAACTCTTGGCGCATATACCGATGCAGCCGGGAAATACTCGCTTACCGTACCCGACAATGCTAATACTCTTGTTTTCACCTTCGTAGGAATGAAAACGCAGGAGATTTCCATTGATGGTAAAAGCGTGATTGACGTTGTTCTTGAGCAGGATCTGATGAACCTCGATGAAGTTATCGTGACAGGCGTTGCAGCCGGTACACCCAAAAAGAAGATGGCAGTATCGGTCGAAAAAGTCGGCGAAGACAAGATCAAGGAGGTATTTGCCAATTCAGCTTCATCAGCACTTCAGGGTAAAGTTGCCGGTCTCACAGTTGTCAACTCTACCGGCGAACCCGGAGCTGCAGCTTCTATCCTTGTCCGTGGAGCAACTCAGATCACAGGATCGCAGGCTCCTCTTATTATTCTCGACGGAGCCATAATGGAAGGCACTCTCGGTGATATCAACGTCGATGATATTGAATCCATTGAGGTTGTAAAAGGTGCTTCTGCTTCGGCTCTTTACGGTTCACGTGCGGGCAACGGTGTTATTGCCGTTACTACCAGGCGCGGAAATATGCTTGCCGAAGGAAAAACCGAAGTAATAGTAAGAAATGAATTCGGTCTTAACCAGCTGGCAAAAAAATACGATCTGGCTACTCATCATGCTTTTCAGCTTGCCAGTGACCAGGCATCTTATGATTATACCAGGTATTTCGGAGTAACCTATCCTACAGAATACAACGGAACGGAATCTGGGGCATCAGGGGCAAGAAGACTTGAAGATGACCAGTATATGGATAATCCTTATGCAAGGGTCTTCGACCATGAAGGAGATATCTTTGCAGGAAATAACTTCATGACCAACTACGTTTCAGTTGGATCAAATCTGGGCAAAACAAACTTCCTTGTATCTTTTGAAAATAATATACAGTCAGGTCTGCTGGTCGAAACAGACGGATATAAGAGGAACAGCTTCAGGCTCAACGTCGACCATAAAATATCTCCCAAACTGTCAGTATCAGCCAGTAATCTTTACGTGAAATCCACAACCCAGGATCCCGGAGGTGCTGATACATACAACGGAGGTCTTTTCTTCGACTGTCTGCTTTATGAACCCGACGTTGACTTCTTCTACCCGAACCCTGACGGTCAGCCTTATAATTTTGTGGCCAGCATGTGGCAGGAAGAACAGGAAAACCCGATATACCAGCTATGGAAAATTGAGGATAACACTGTCAGGAACAGGATCCTTGGTACATATAATGCCAAATACAATCTGACAACTTTCCTTAATTTTGAAGCCAAGTATGCATTTGAATATTCAACTGCCGAATATACTACCTACAATCCATACGACACTTATACAAGATCAGGCAGCGACCCGGTATACTCACAGGGTTCACTCTATATAGCCAATACAGAACTCTTCTCAAGGAATGCCCAGGTGACAGCCAACTTCCAGAAGAAAATTGGTGATTTCAACACTCGTGCAAAAGTCAGCTACCTCTTCGAAAAAGTGACCTACAACAGCAATAGCACCAACGGAGTTGACTTTTCTCTCAGAGGAGTTCCCAGTTTCGACGCAATCAGCGGTCCCATATCTTCAACAAGCTATAAGGATGCTATCCTGGCCAAAAACTATTTCGGAATTCTATATGTTGACTACCGTGATAAATATATCTTCGACGGTATGATAAGATACGATGGATCTTCACTCTTCGGATCCGAAGCCAGATGGAATCCTTATTACAGGGTGTCAGGTGCCTACAGGATATCGGAAGATGTTTCGATACCCGGAATACAGGAATTCAAATTGCGTGCCGCCTTCGGAACCGCCGGTCAGCGTCCGGGTTTCTCCGATCAGTACGAAATTGTACCAATGTCAAACGGACAGACCCTTGGCAAATACCAGTCAGGAAACTCTATGCTGAAACCTTCATTGTCGAAAGAACTTGAAATAGGGCTGAACATCGACTTCCTTAACAGGTTCAGCTTCGAACTGGTACGTTCAGAGATCAATACCACCGACCAGATATTATCAGTTCCTCTTGCCGTTCAGTTTGGAGGATGGGCTTACCAGGTTCGAAATGCAGGGAGTCTGAATTCAAAGGTTTGGGAATCATCTCTGAATATAGCTGTAGCACGCAAAAAAGATTTCAATTACAATATCGGCTTTATCTTTGACCGGGTTAGGACAAAGATCACACAGCTCGATGTACCTCCCTTCCAGACAGGTCCCCAGGGGCAGGAAGCCAACAAGGCTTTCTATATCCGTGAAGGAGAAACATTCGGAGCAATGTACGGATATTCATTCCTGAAATCACTTGATGAACTTCAGCTTCAGCTTGCTGATCCCGATGACGTCGATAATTACATGATAAACAGTGACGGATATGTGATCGAAAAGGGAACTGAAGGTACCATTTACGAAGCTCCGGTTAAGAAACTCGATGAAAACGGCAACCTCTGGTTTGGAAAAATAGGCGATTCAAATCCAAGGTTCAAACTTGCCATGACCAACAATTTAAGCTACAAAGGTTTTGGTCTCTATGCTCTGCTTGAGTGGAAAAACGGCGGTGATATCTATAACAAGTCGGCACAGTGGCTTACACGCGACGACAGGCATGGTATGATGGACCAGTACGGCAAGGCCGACCATCTGAAAAAGACCATTACTTACTACAAGGTCTTCTATGATGTAAATACTCAGAACGACTTCTGGGTTGAAGACGGCAGTTACCTGAAACTGAGAGAACTATCTGTTTCATACAGCCTTGGCCAGCAGGCACTTGCAGGTTTTGCAAATGGTTACATCAAAGGTATCAGACTTGCTCTTATCGGAAAGAACCTTTACACACTCACCAAATATACAGGTTATGACCCTGAAGTTCAGACCACAGACGGAACCCAGTATTTTGCATATGATTTTATGGGATATCCGAACTACAGATCATATTCCGTATCTCTCGAACTGAAATTCTAACGGATAAAAACAGATACTATGAAAACATATAAATATTTAATACTTTTTTCAGTTGTCATTTCAGTTCTGCTTGCGGGCTGTGAAAGTCTGGAAGTGAAGAATGAAAATGATCCTGATTTCAAGACGGCATTTTCAAATCCTTCAGATGTCAAGGGTGTTGCCGGTTCGCTAATCAATGCATGGTTCCAGACAACACAGGAATATGATGGTCCTGCTCTTATGTTATGGACGGGATCTGATGCAGGTACCTGTTCATGGGGTAATGCAAACATGCGCTGGTTCAGTAATGAACCCCGTGTAGCATTCGACAATACTCCGGCATATACCGATGCTATCGTAAGTGAAAATTATTATGCCGGACTTTATTCTACTCTTTCCTATGCAAATGACGTAATGTCTAAAATTGCTAAAGAGGGAATGGTATTCACAGCTGACAACGGAACAGATGAAACTCCTATGGTTGAAGCGGTAGCACGCCTGTCACAAGGTCTTACTCTAGGATATCTTGGTCTTATTTACGACAAGGTGTTCATTGTAACCGAAAATACCGACATAACACAAACCATTGCTACATCACCTTATACAGATGTGATTGATACAGCACTTTTATTTCTCGACGAATGTATAGACATTTGTGCCTCATCTACTTTTGTTCTTCCATCAGGATGGATTACAGGCGGAACATATGACCAGGACAAAATAGGAGAGCTGGCAAATACCGTTGCCGCATTGCTCATGTCATATTCTCCGAGAAGTAAAGCCGAAAATGACGCTGTCGACTGGACCAGGGTGCTCGGTTATGCCAACAATGGTCTTACCTATGATTTCACTCCCGAATGTGATGGTATTAAGTGGTACTCCTATTTTCAGTACTATTCATACTGGGGTGGCTGGGGACAGACTGACATGAGACTTGTCAATATGATGGATTCAAGGTTCCCTGCACGCTGGACCGATGCTGACACATGGGATATTCTCCCTGCACCAGTATCATCCCACACCGACGGTATTGACGACCGCATATTCACTGACTTTGAATTCCTTGATGAATGTGGTTTCAGAACCGAACGCGGCTATTATCATTTCTCCTGTTACAGGGGTACACGCCAGGACGACTATATAGCAAATGAATTCGTTGGTCCGACCCCGGTTTTCCTCAAGGCTGAAAACGATCTTCTTAAGGCTGAAGCTTTGTTGCATACCTCAGGACTGGTACCTGCGCAGACAATAATAAACAATGGAAGCAGGGTTTCGCGGGGAGGACTTGCACCTATAGGAGCCACTGCAACCGAAATAGAAAATGCAATTTTCTACGAAAGGAATATTGAGCTGCATACCACAGGCATGGGGATTGAGTTCTTCACCATGAGGAAAGCTGACAAGCTTCAGCCGGGAACACCTCTGCATCTTCCGATCCCAGGGCAGCAGCTCGAGGTCAACGTGATGGATTACTATACTTTCGGCGGACTTGGTGCCGGACAGAAAGGTGAACCCGGTGTTGATGTTTCAGCCGGCGGATGGTTTAAATAGAAATACTACTAACTTCTAATATTTGAAATATGAAAAACAAAATATTATACGGGTTTGCACTGGTTCTGATATCTGTCGGGCTTCTTACCTCATGTGAGACTGATATGGAGAAAGCCCAGGAGGCTTACGATGCATCGCAGGTAGTTCCCAAAATAATGGGTGCTACCGGACCAGGTATAGCACTGCAAACATTCTCGTACCAGTACAAGGTAACATACAGCCGGGCAGGATCTACCTGGGACTGGACTGTTACCGGAGGGACAATTGAATCGGTGAGTTCAGATACAAAAACAATAACTGTTCTCTATTCTGCCATACCGGCAAATGACACAGCATTGATAAGCGTTACGGAAACAACTGTCGGAGGAGTCACATCTCCGTCCTATACACTTAAAACGCATGTCAAACCTTACTGCCCCCTGACCAATGGCGTGGCTGACCTTGTTGGCACATGGACAGGTGATGATGCATGGTATGAAAGCCTTATTACTACTGAGGCAAACGGAACAACAGGACTCAAAGTCTCTCATATGAATGAGTGGTTCATGCAGGACTGGTGGGGAGAAGAAATCACTGCAGGGGGCACCATCGAGATGACTGTAAATATTGACGGGACGGTCGTTATACCGAGACAATATATCTTCACGACACTTTACGACGGGGATCCTTATGACTATGAGATTGACGGTAGCGGAACCTGGGATAATTGCGGTGCAAGTCCGGCAATGGTCATAATATATAATGTCTATTATGAAGGAGAGAATGAATGCTTCGCTGCTCCCTATTCTCCGACATATTTACCAACAACTTATTTTACAGCTGATATCGAACTTGATGTTACAAAATCAAAACAGTCAGTAGCAAGCAGGCCGGTACTTAAATCACCAAGGAGATAATTTTATTCCTTTTATTCATCAGGAGGGGGTGTCTTTGAAAGACACCCCCTTTTTATTCTGTTTTAAGATTCACAAGCTCAATACGGGCTTTATTTACCCTGAGTATTTTGAATACCATATTCTTTACCCTGATGGTATCGTTGTTGGAAGGAATGCTTCCGTGTAAATAAAGTATCATACCTGCCAGAGTTTCATAGTCGTCCTTTTCCGGAAGGTTGAGATGATATTTTTCATTGAGATAATCGATTTCAAGGCGTCCGGAAAAGATAAACTCTTCAGGACTGATGATCTTTTCTGTAAACTCATTTACATCATGTTCATCTTCAATATCACCGACTATTTCCTCCAGCACATCCTCTATTGTCACTATCCCGGAAGTTCCTCCGAATTCATCGACAACAAGAGCGATATTCTGTTTTTCTCCCACGAAGACTTTTAATAACCGGCTGGCAGACATCGTTTCCGGAACTATCGCAAGCTTTCGAATAGCCGATAAGATGTCGGGAGGTTTCCTGTAAATATCGGTAAGCTCAAAATAACCTGTTATGTTGTCGATACTTTCGCTGTAAACGAGTATCCTGGAATGCTGTGTATCAATGAATTTTCTCTTCAGCTCTTCCATCGAACTGTTGGCTTCAACAGCTTGAATTTCAGTACGCGGGACCATACATTCTCTCAGTTTTACGTTAGAAAAATCGAGAGCGTTCTGGAAAATCTTAATATTATGCTGTTCCGAACCTTCTTCCTCACTTATATCCTTTCCCTGTCCAACAAAATGATCGAGATCAACTTTAGTAAAGATTATGTTCTCCTGTTCATTGCCTGCGAATTTGTTTTTTGTGAAGATCCTCAGGAAAAAATTTGAAACTACCAGGCTCAGCTTACTCACCGGATAGAAGATCAGGAAGAAAAAAAGTGTCGGGATACTAAGTATCCTTAAAAAGAAATTTGGCATAGCCAGGAATAATGTCTTCGGAAGGAATTCGGAAAACAAAAGTAGCAGGACAGTCGATATTACAGTGTTGATTACAAGTACGAGGACATCTGAATTTACCAGCGGATGAAGGATAGGATTGAAAAGACGTGCAAAAAAGAGACCATAGATGACCAGGGCCAGATTGTTGCCAATAAGCATGGTGGCAATGTACTGCCCGGGGTTTCCGGTGAAGATCCTGATTATATCAGAACTAAATATACCCTGTTTTCTGTCGAGCTCAATGCGGAGTTTATTTGACGAAACGAATGCTATCTCCATTCCGGAGAAGAATCCGGAGAAAATCATTGCCACGAGTATGACCGCAACTATGTCCATACCCCAAATTTAAATTTTTATTCTCTGTCTGTGTCTGATCCAGGCAAAAAGAAAAGATACCAGAGCCAGAGCAGCAAATATGAATGTTCTGCTTCCTCCGGTGGTAAGCGCATATCTGATTCCTGCGGCAACAGAGAGAATCCCCGTGGCTATCCAGACTACCTCAATAATTAAAAGTACTTTCTTATTCATCTTTAAGGTATATGGGGCCGGAAGGATTTCTTATCCTTCTTCGGGTAAGCCGGATGTCGGACTCAAATCCTGTTCCCATTATTGTCTGATCGTCATTGATGATCTTAACAAATCTTTCAGTATAAATCTGGTCCTTATCCTGATCCCAGAAAAGCTGCTCGGTTTCAAGTCTGTCGTTAGAACCATTAACCAGCACCACACTGTCTCTCAGCTCCCACAGCTTCTTCTTATCATTGTACCTTGCATATTTTGCAGTAGCATATCCAATGGAATCCTCTTTTCCCTCGAAAAATACAACATATACTCCTTCAACGAATTCCAGATATGGTTCATCAACCTTGTCAAATGATCTCATGACAGGAGCTTCCATTCGCAGCTGCAATTTGCCCGAATCAGTAAACCAGGTCACTCCTTGTTTTACAGTTGCAGAGGGAAGTAACAGTATTTCGGTTTTCTTTATTATTTCAGGTTTTCTTTCACAGGAAAGGATCAATAAAGTGAATACCGGCAAAAGACAGATAAGGGGACGCAGTCTTACCAGAATGACATTGAGAGCATCATCATTCATTTTATCAGTTATATTTCTGCTTTAAGAACCAGATATCGAACATATTGATACTCAGTCCGAACGTAAAATAATCTTCCTTATGAATAATGCTTCCTCCATCAAGAGAACGCTGTGTGTAGTCGGCGAAAAAATTAACTTTTGAATAAGTCCTCCTTAATGGTATTCCAACTCCTATACTGACTCCTTTTTCCTTAACAGGATTACCTTCGAGGGAGAGATAATTTCCGCCGAAATGGACTCCTGCCCTGTAATCGATTCTTCTCATGAAGCCGTAGTTGGCAAAACGGTCGGGGGTGTATTCAATCCCTGCCAGCAATGACTGAACGTCAGTCAGATAGCCGTCAGAGCCGGCAAGACTGGCATCTGACCATTTTGTGTAAATGTAATCCAGTCCGGCATTCCATTTATTCTTCTTTCCAATAAAGATACCCGTTCTTAAGGTGGCGGGGATAAATGCTTTTTCAGAATCATCAGCAAGGTAAACCAGGGTATCAGCCGTGGAATACAGGTTGAACCTGTATGTCAGTGTCTCAAAATTCGATTTAAGATGTTTTGACAAGCCGTATGACAAACCAATGTTTATGAAATAATCATTTTTCAGTGAGGCCTCATACTGCAATCCAAGATCAAGACCTATGCCGGCAAGAGAGTATTTTTCAGTGGTGCTGGTCTGGTATGTGTAGAAATAATCATTGAAGTCGAACTCATTGGATCTTCTGAGTGAACCGAAAATGACTGACATATTTGCACCTGCAGATATATTTTTTGAGATATTGAGCCCGGTCCCAATAAAGAAACCAGATAATCCTCCACCTCCTTTATGAAAAGAAGTGTACTCTCCTGTCACGGGATCATAACCGGGATCCCCTTCCAATACTGATTCTGAAATATTGTAGTATCCGTTGCTTAACGGAATCAGCCCGATGGCAACTCCCCATCGCCGGGATACAGGAAAACCCATCGTAAGATGATCGAAGTTGAGATCGTCCGACAGGTCAGACGATGTCTCGTCTGATATAAAGTTCAATCCGTAATCAATTCCAAAATCGAAGATAAATGAATTTGTATCCAGGCTGCTGTATGAAGCAGGATTAACAAAATTTATAGTCAGGTTATCTCTCATGGCGGTTCCTGCACCTCCCATTCCGAGGCTTCTGTATGATGCTATTGGCTCGAGCAGGCCTAGATTAAATCGTGCCAGTGGTGAATTAACCTGCTTCTGTCCGGAAGAGGAAAGGGGAATTAGAATCAGTATTGCTGCCAGGATTATTGCCGGTCTTTTTTGCATTGTATTCAAGAATAAAATTTAAGCCATCAATCACTATATCAGGCATATATGTGACTTTGTGGGCCAGTCTGTCCTTTAAATATCCGCTATCGCCGCCTGTAAGGATAACCTTAAGTCCGGGATATCTTTCATGAAACGTGCGAATATACTCATTTATTTCAAAAATGAGGCCGTTGATAACTCCGGCTGTTATTGCTTCATGAGTATTTCTGCCCGGAGAATGATATCTATCGGCTGTTGAGACCAGAGGGAGTTTCCCGGTAAAACTGTGAAGAGCGCGGAATCGCATACTGAGTCCGGGAGATATATTTCCACCCCTGAAAGTCTTTCCATATAAGAAATCACTGGTGACAGCGCTGCCTGCATCGATTATCAGGACCTTACTGCCCGGGAATGCCTGAACAGCACCTGCCAATGCAGCAATTCTGTCGGGACCAAGTGTCTCAGGAGTTTCATAATTATTTTTGAAAGGCAGCCTCGATCTGTGAGTCAGTATATGGACATGTGGTATGCCGTGTGTAGCCAGGTCGATTATGAAATCGGGAATATCTCTGACGGTTGAGATAATAGCCTTTTCGAGAGGATAATGACCCAGAAGCTTCTCCATCCTTTCACAGCTGAATACCTTTGTGCGGATGGATATAATTTTTTTTCTGCCATCAAACACAGCAACTTTGGTGCTGGTGTTTCCTATGTCGAAGATAAGGTTCATAATGTGCTATATAATACAAAGATAAAAAGAAGTTTGGAGTCGCTAAAATTGGAAGTGACTAAAGTGTCTGGAGTTAGAAGACGGAAGACAGAAGACAGAAGAAGAAGGAGGGGAAGAGTGGGTGAGGGCGTGATGGAGAGATAAGATACTCACCGCCTGATCATCCCACTGTCATCCCGAATCCCGAGATCCCGATATATCGGGACGGGATGAGGGTTCTCCCTCTGTAACTGTATTTTTAATTATTTCGTTCAGGACATTAATTGCAGCTTTCACAGTTGTTATATCTCTGATGGTCAGACTCAGCTTTGACTCTTTTTGACGTATCGACATCCTTGCAGGATGCCTGTTAACCCAGTTCATTATTGAAACAAATGCCGGGCTTCTGTAAAAAGGCGATTCGGGGTCGGTAATAAAATTTGCTATCAGGAGGTTTTTTTTCAGAAGTATTTTTTCAATACCGAGTTTTTCAGCTTTCCATTTCACCCTGACAATATCGAGCAGAGCTGAAGCAGGCGGAGGTGCGGGACCAAAACGGTCGGTAAGCATCTGCTCATAAAGGATCAGCCCGTTCTCATCCTTAATTTCGTTAAGCTCCCTGTAAAGCCTGATACGTTCTGAGATATTCGATATATATTCATCGGGGAACATTATCTCAAGGTCGGTATCGATCTGAAAATCGCGGACATAACTTTTTACTGCTGAATGTTCCTTCGGCTCAGGTTTTTCTTCCTTCTTTTCAGGCAGGAAAGCTGCAGGCTCAGTTTCTTTCAGTTCGTTCATTGCTTCACTGAGTATCCTCTGGTAGGTTTCAAAGCCGATGTCGGAAATGAACCCGCTCTGCTCACCTCCCAGCAGATTTCCGGCTCCTCTTATGTCAAGATCCTGGAGTGCAATATTGAAACCACTGCCCAGTTCGGAGAACTCTTCAATTGCCTTCAGACGCCTTCTGGCGTCGTGAGTAAGACTGTTCAGGGGAGGAGCAAGGAGGTAACAAAAAGCTTTTCTGTTCGATCTCCCCACCCTGCCTCTCAGCTGATGAAGCTCCGACAGCCCGAAATTATGGGCGTCGTTGATGAAGATCGTGTTGGCATTGGGTATGTCGAGGCCTGATTCTATTATGGTGGTGGCTATGAGAACATCATAATCGCCCTGGATGAAGTCGAACATGACATTTTCAATGCTGGTTCCATCCATCCGTCCGTGAACGACAGCGCATTTTATGTTAGGGCATATCCTGCTTATCTTGTCACGGACTTCCATGATATTGTCAATTCTGTTATGTATTACGAATACCTGCCCGTTTCTTGAAATTTCATATTCGATACCTTCTTTAATTATTTCCTCGTTGAAGCCGTGAAGCTCGGTTATTATCGGCATCCTGTTGGGAGGGGGAGTATTAATTACCGACAGATCACGTGCACCCATGAGCGAAAACTGCAATGTTCTGGGTATTGGTGTAGCTGTGAGTGTAAGAGTGTCAACAGAAGCCCTGATATTTTTAAGTTTTTCCTTCACGGCTACTCCAAACCTTTGTTCTTCATCAATTATAAGAAGTCCCAGATCCTTGAATTTAACTTCCTTGCCTATTAGCTTATGGGTGCCTATGATAACATCTATTTTTCCTTCGGCAAGTTCAGAGAGGATTTTTTTTTCTTCAGCTGCTTTCTTATAACGAGTAAGATATTCAACACGGCACGGGAATTCCTTCAGTCGTTCCGAGAAGGTCTTGTAATGCTGCAATGCGAGTATGGTTGTCGGTACAAGTATGGCAGTCTGCCTGCTGTCTGCAGCTGCTTTAAAGGCTGCCCTTACTGCCACTTCTGTCTTCCCGAATCCTACATCGCCACATACCAGCCTGTCCATAGGGTGATCCGACTCCATATCAATTTTTACCGCATTTGTCGAGCTTATCTGATCGGGAGTGTCCTCGTAAATGAATGAGGCTTCAAGCTCACGCTGAAGGTACGAGTCGGGCGAAAAAGAATATCCCTTCGAAGACATCCTTTTGGCATAAAGATTTATCAGGTCTCTTGCAATGTCTTTAACCCTCTTGCTTGTACTCTGTTTAAGCTTGTGCCATGCACCTGATCCGAGTTTGTAGATCTTTGGCGGGGCTGATTCACCGCTCTTGTATTTTGATATCCGGTGGAGATTATGGATAGCTACGTAAAGGATGTCATTATCCCTGTAAACCAGTTTGATAGCTTCCTGTAACTTCCCGTTAACTTCTATTTTTTCAAGCCCACCAAACCTTCCTATGCCATGATCGATGTGAACTACATAATCACCCGGATTGAGTCCCGTGAGTTCCCTTACCGATATGCTTTCTTTCCTGGTGAAATATCCCCTGATCCTGAACTTATGGTAGCGGTCGAATATCTGATGATCGGTATAAACTGATAGTTTTATTTCATGGTCGGTAAAACCTGCGTGGAGGTTGATGAGCAGAGGGGTAAAAGCCACATCGGGATTTATTTCGGCAAAAATGTCACGGAGCCTGTCGATCTGTGACTGGCTTTCTGAGACAATCAGAGTTTCGTAACCCTCGAGCTTGTTACTGACGAATTTTTCTGAGAGAAGATCAAAGTTTTTGTTGAAAACAGGCTGGGATTCACAGCGGAAAATTATCCGTTCCTCCCGGCTTGTTTCTCCAGGATCACGTCCTAATTCAATATTTTTAAAGGCTGAACATTCTTCAAAGAACCTGGTGCCTGTCATCACAAGCTCCTTCTTCCCTGTTGCCTGGCCACTATCTTCCCTCTGAACTGCCTGGTCGTATATTGAATTTATTTTTTCCCTGATAAACGATCTGTCTTCTGTCCAGATCATTGATGAAGGAGGAAGGAATCCGGTGAAGGAATCGTTTATCTCTTCGATAGATATGTCCTGGATATTTGGAATTATTTCCACGTGGTTCATGGTTCCCACTGAAAGCTGATCTTCGGCGTTGAATGATCTTATTGTCTCAATTTCATCGCCGAAAAAATCCATACGGAAAGGATGGTCGGCTGAAAATGAGAAAACATCAACGATACTTCCCCTGATTGAATACTGACCTGGCTCATAGACAAAATCGACATTTTCAAAGCCATATTCCCTGAGCATCTCTTCCAGAAATTCCCGGGATAACCTTTCACCTTTCGATATTCGTAAAGTATTCTTCTTCAGGTTTTTCCTGCTGATGACTTTTTCCATCACCGATTCGGGGTAGGATACGATTATGCCCTTTTTTTTACCCGATGAAAGATAGTTAAGCACTCCTGTCCGCAGAACGATATTTGCGGGTTCAGTCTGTTCGTAGAGAACAGATCTCTTGAATGTTGAAGGGAAGAAAAAAATGTTCTCTTCACCGGCAAGAGCAATAAGATCGTTATACAGATATGCGGCGTCTTCTTTTTCAGGAGCTATTACAAGATATGTAGCAGGATTTCTGATGAACGATGATGCTATTGCGACTGATTTAAGAGAGCCACACAATCCTTCTGTGACGATTCGCTTAAGACCTGAATCCACGGCATTGGTAAGCTGTACAAGTCCGGGATGGTTGTCAAACAGTCTTATAACAGGATTCTCTTGCATCGGGAAGATCTCAGGTCGCAAAAATAACACCAAATATTTAAATAGTTTCAGTTTCTGAAACTCAACATGAATGTGGTCTCAATGTCCGGTTTAGAAATAACACTAAGGATTCCCCCGTGTGCATTCATGATCTGACGGGATACACTCAGCCCGATACCTGAACCGTTTTTCCTGGTGGTGAAGAAAGGGATAAAGATCTGTTCGATGTTTTCTGCGCTTATTCCCGGACCATTATCAGTCACCGATATACGTGTAGTAAGTCCGCTGTTAACCATATCTGCAGAAACCTTAATCATACAGGCAGGATTATTTTCATTCGCCTCAAGAGCATTTTTTATTAGGTTTATCAGCACCTGTGAAATGAGATTTTCATCTGCAAAGATCACGGCATCAGGGCTGATTTCCTGAAATATGATTTTAGTGTCAGGCGATTTACGGAGTGAGCCCGCCAGTGTCTTCACTCTTGAGAAGAGTTCAGCTGTACATACCTTTTTCTTCTCGGGTCTGGGAATTCGTGTAAGGCTGCGGTATGATTCAACAAAGGCCATTAGTCCCTTTCCCTGTTCTTTGATAACATCCAGCCCCTGCAGAGTGGTTACTATTTTCCGTTCGGTTATTTCCTCCGGGTTTAATGTTCTGCTTTCAGATCTGAAAATGCCTGCAAGCGATTCGGAAAGCGATGTTATAGGGGTTATTGAATTCATTATCTCATGCATAAGAACCCTGATCAGTTTCATCCAGGCATCTGTTTCCTTTTCATCAAGTTCATGTTTTATATCCTGGACTGAAAGTATCATCAGTTCATTTTCTCCTTCACCGAAAAAGGTAGATTTAAGTGATAATCTGATCTCTCCGGTTCTGGTAATGATGCTGATCAGCTTTCTGTCGAAAGGCCTGAATTCACTTACTGCTGCGAACAATGAAGGTTCAATACGTTCAAGCTGTTTCATGTGAGTAAGAACCTCTGCTCCGAGAAGTTCTCTCAGCGCTGCATTGGAATTGTGAATGAATCCCTTGCGATCGACGGTCATAATTCCGGTGGCAAGCTGTTCGAGTATACGGCTGAAGTATTGTTCCTGGCGCTGGTTTTGAATCTTAAGTGACTGGATCTGCAGGTTAACGTTATTCATGCTTTCGTTCAGTTCCCTCATGCTCCTGTTCGAGATATCCGAAGGGAACGACAGGTTGGAATCGTCATTTCTGACGGAATCAAAGAAATACCGGATATTCCTGTTGGTACGGTTAAGATAGCTTATCAGGGAAACCGTCAGGATTATTAAGGCCAGGGCGCATAACAGAGAGAGCCTTAATGATCCATGTAAAAAGATCAGGTAACCGAGAGCAAGTGAAAGCAGTACTATCAACAATACTCTGATAATGATATTCAGATAGAGTTTTTTGCTGATCATTTTTTAGATTTCAGTTTGTTATAAAGAGTTTGCCTGGTAATCCCAAGCTGTGCGGCTGCAGCTGTTAAATTTCCATTGTTTCTATCTATAGCCAGGTTTATCATTATCTCTTCCATCTCATCAAGGGTACGGAATGAACCTGTTTCATCCGGTTGCCTTACCGGCTTCAGGTAAATATCCTCCGGCTTCAGGACTTTTGATTCACTGAGAATAACCGATTTCTCAACAGTGTTCTCGAGTTCCCTTATATTGCCGGGCCACGTGTAATTCATCAGCTTGTCGAGAGCATGCCTGTTCAGCCTTATGCCTGGCTTGTTGTACTTCAGGGAGTATTTATCGAGGAAATACTCTGCAAGTGTGATGATGTCATTGCCTCTTTCCCTGAGAGGTGGAAGTTCAATATGTATTGTGTTTATCCGGTAAAGGAGGTCTTCCCTGAAGAGTCCCTCATTTACCATCAGGTCGAGGTTTTTATTGGTAGCGCATATCAGCCTGATATCGACAGGGACTGTCTTGTTTGATCCTACCCTGGTTATCTGTCTGCTTTCCACGGCCTTGAGCAGTTTTGCCTGAAGGTGGAATGAGATATTTCCTATTTCATCCAGGAAAAGGGTTCCCTTGTCTGCAATCTCAAATTTACCCGGCCGGTTTTCCCTGGCATCGGTGAAGGCTCCCTTCACATGGCCGAAGAGCTCGCTTTCAAACAGCGTTTCAGTAAGAGCACCCACATCGACACTAACCATCAGTTCCCCCGACCTGGCACTCAGGCGATGTATCTCCCGGGCAACCAGTTCCTTGCCGGTTCCGTTCTCCCCTGTAATAAGTACGTTTGCATCGGTGCCGGCAACCTTTCTGACAATATCAAGTATCCCGGTAATACGTGGGGATGAGCCGATAATCTTCCTCTGTTCCCTGTTGATTTCTTTTTTCAGCTCACTTTGCGTCTCTTTCAGATCCCTGATCTCTTTCTTTGAGAAACTGAGCTGCAGGGCAAGTCTTAATGTCGCAATGAGCTTTTCATTGTCCCAGGGTTTAAGAATGAAGTCTGAAGCACCTGCCTTCAGGGCTCTGACAGCAGTTTCAACATCACCATAGGCTGTGATCATTACAACCGAAGTGTCCGGATTCATCTTCTTTATTTCTTTCAGCCAGAAGATACCTTCATTTCCGGTGTTCACACCTGCAGCAAAGTTCATGTCGAGGATGATCAGGTTGTATTCCGTCTTACTCAGCTCGGCAGGGATGAGGTTCGGATTGGAGATTGTCCTGACTTCATCAAATTCAGAAGTAAGCAGGATTTCAAGCGCACTGAGGATGCTTTTATTGTCATCGACTACCAGTATGTTACCTTTCTGACCAGGCATATTATAGAAATTTTACCACGGAGTCGCACTGAATTTTTCACCGGGCAAGACTGTTTTTCCTGCCCCTATCGGGACAGGCTGTGTAACTCCGGTTTAACTCAGTGAAACACCTTGGTAAGGTAGGATTTTTATAGAAATAAATCAATAAAACGTAAAAATAATTAACATAAAAACGTATAAATATTATACGATAATGATAAAGTATAATTTACAAATATCAACAATACAGAATGTTACATTAATGGCATTATTTTGGAAAGCAGTAATAAGAAAATCGACGATATGATACTATCTGATCTTAAGGCTGCAATAAGAAGCATTATTCGAAACAGATTGCCGTCAGCAATAAGTATCCTAGGTCTGGGTATCGGCCTTGGTTCAATAATTCTGCTGGCAGCTCTTGTAATCCATGAACGGTCATTTGATAAATTCATACCTGACAGAAAAAATACCTACAGGATATTGTACGGGACATCAGCCCTGACACAGTATCCGCTGGCTGAGGTAATGGCAGGTCAGATAGCCGGTGTAAGGGATTTTTTCAGGTATTATCATGGGGGAAATATCCAGATACGAAATTCTGCCAATGAAATGGTGCGTGACCGGAACCTTGCCTTTGCAGATCCCTCAATTTTCAGGATAATGGGGGCTGAGTTCATAAACGGTGGTCCTGCTGTCACTCCGTCAGAAATAGCAATATCTGAAGAATCAGCGATGAAATATTTCGGGGAAGTTTTTGCTGTGGGCAGGATACTGCCTGTAAAGTTTACCGACGGGATGGCGGAGCTTTCCGTTTCGGGAGTGTACAGGAATTTCCCGTCCAACTCAACTCTGGATCCTTATTTTGTTGCCGACATCAAGCTTTCAGAAAAGATATTCGCACAATTTCAGAAAACCCTGGGTGATTACGGATCTGATCGATCCGGACCAACAGGCTGGAGCCGTGCCGATTTCCTGTCATATGTCGTTCTCGATCCAAATACAGATCCGGCGACAGTGGAAAATGAAATGGAAGTGTTCAGGGATTTCCTTACGATTGAAAACGCTGAAGAAAATCAATACAGTCTGCAGCCGGTAACAGATATATATCTCAGATCGGAGGGGATTACAGGCGGCTACTTCCTGAGGCAGGGAAATCCTGATGAACTTAAATACCTTGAAGCTGTTTCATTGCTGATTCTTTTAATATCGCTTGCCAATTATATCCTGCTTTCAAGGGCTGTAATGTCCGACAGGGTGCATGAAACAGGTACGAGGAAGGTTTATGGTGCTTCTTTTTCCAGGATCAGGATGCTGATAATGACAGAATCAGTCCTGCTGGTGCTATTAAGCCTGATACCTGCCGGTTTTATTATCGATTTCGGGATTGGTTTTTTGAATTCCACCCTGAATAAGACTATGACAGGCGAGGTTTTTCTGAACTTCAGTTTATGGCTGATAATAACCGGCACTGTTATTTTAATCGCATCAATTGCCGGATGGCTGATAGGACATAATTATTCAAGGATACCTGCGCTGAAATTGTTGTCGGGGATGAAGCTGAAGCCGGACGGATCAGCCAGATGGAATTATTCATTCCTGGTACTCCACTTTGCTATTTATATGATCCTGGTTACCGGGGTGCTGGCTTTGTCGAAGCAGATCCGATATCTGATGACCGGGTATCAGGGTATCAATCCGGAAAATGTTTTCGTTGCCGACCTCAACTCGGACGGGCTGAAAAACAGCTTTACGATGATTTGTGATGAGATGAGGAAGGTTCCCGGTGTTGTGTCCGTTGCAGGCGGCTCCTATATTCCACCGTTCAACTCATTCCTTCCGGTGAGACTCGCTGTGACAGAGGGAGAAACAGTGAGGTTTGACGGCCTTATAATGGGCGAAGGCATGACGGAACTGCTTGGTATAGAGGTTATTGAAGGCTCATCCTTCGGTCCGTACAAACCAGGTCCCCCGGAGATACTTGTCAATGAATCGACTGCAAAAGAATATAATGTAGGCGCAGGTGATCTGATTCTTGCTTTCACGGTTAGAGGAGTGTTACGCGATTTTCATGCGCATTCTATGCATTCATCGATACAGCCAATGGTCATTCTTCCACAAAATCCGGCACGGATGAGTCTCATTGCCGTTCGGACTGACGGCCAGAATGATACTGATGCAATTGCCCGTCTGAGAGAACTATTCACGACAATATCTCCCGATGAAGTGTTTGAGATAAGGTACCTTACAGATGTGATGGAGGGATTTTATCAGCGGGAAGGTAATCAGCTCAGGATGATAGCTGCATTTTCATTTCTTGCCGTCATCCTGTCTGTGATGGGGCTTTTCGGGATATCGATGATCTCAATTCTCAGGAGAAGGAAAGAAATAGGGATAAGAAAAGTTAATGGAGCTTCTGTCGGAGTTGTTTTGTTGATGCTGAACATTGATTTTATCAAATGGGTCATTGCGGCAGCTTTAATATCAGTCCCGGTTTCGGTATGGCTTCTCGATAAGTGGATGGAGCGCTTCGCATACCGAACTGATCTGAACTGGTGGATCTATGCCCTAGCTGTTTTATCGGCGGTGGTAATTGCCCTTCTCACCGTCAGCTGGCAGAGCTGGAGGGCAGCGACGAGAAACCCAATTGAGGCATTGCGGTACGAATGACCTTTCTCACCCCCTAAATCCCCCAATTGGGGGACTTTGTTATGTTTATGATAGCAACTTTGTATGAAGGATTTATAAGAAATATCTTAATTG
>Ga0209203_1000677_pt1 | contig 28133 bp, 29 predicted proteins | sample AD_UKC109_MetaG_FD_184423 | JGI IMG/M metagenome (GOLD analysis project Ga0209203, IMG submission 184423) | Active sludge microbial communities of municipal wastewater-treating anaerobic digesters from Hong Kong - AD_UKC109_MetaG (SPAdes)... | ecosystem: Engineered > Bioreactor > Anaerobic >... | reverse complement strand
CCTCATCAATCTCTAAAAGTGGAAATCAATTTAGATGGAAGGAAATGGATGTATCGAACACCTGCCATGGCAGAAGGGATTACCGACCATGTTTGGAATCTTAGAGAGCTGATGACATTTAAGCTACCTATTCAATGAAGTGCATACACGACCTATTTTGGATACCAATCTTTCCTTTTCCTGCTTATTGTATTCTAATTCTCGAGACTCGTGTATCAAGGCCGGCGAACTTCGGTTCGGGCGAGGTAGAATACCTCTCCGATCGCCAGGGGGTGAACAGGTCTAGAAGAGCATATCGGGTTTCGCAGTAATGTGATGGTATCGAAACATATTTGATAAGTTGCAACCATAACTACTTTTCATGGAAGTAATCAAAACGAGAATGAAACTTATCTTAGCTTCGATGTTGTTGTTGGCGCTTTCGACCACCGCCTTGTCCGACGAGATGGACGATTTCATTTCAGATCTGAAGGATGAAGATCCGGGAGTCCGAAGTTATGCTGCAGGGATGCTCGGTGAATTAGGTGATCCGCGAGCCGTCGATCCTCTGATCCTGGCATTGAACGACTCGGATCAAAATGTCTGGTTGCTGGCTGAATGGGCGCTTGGCAAAATCGGTGAGCCAGCTATCGCCCCCTTGATCCTGGCATTGAATGATTCGGATCATCAAATCCGATATAATGCTGCATGGACTCTCGGCAGCATAGGGGATCTGCGAGCCGTCGACCCCCTGATCTTGGCGTTGAACGATACGCATCCATGGGTTAGAGGAAATGCTGCACAGGCTCTCGGCAATCTGAATAACTCGCGAGCCATCGATCCCCTGATCCTGGCATTGAACGACTCGGATAGCTATGTCCGCGGCGAGGCCGCATTAGCGCTCGGCGATATAGGCGAGCCAGCCGTCGCTCCCTTGATCCTGGCATTGAACGACTCAGATCCGTTGGTTCGAGGGAATGTGGCATCGGCTTTCGGCCATTTGGGCGAATCAGCTGTCCCCCCCTTGATCCTGGCATTGAACAGCTCAGAAGGCTATCTCCGAAGTGGGGCTGCAACGGCGCTTGGCGAAATAGGCGATCTGCGATCTGTCGATCCCTTGATCCAGGCATTGAACGACTCAGATGCCTATGTCCGCGGGGAGGCTGCAAAGGCGCTTGGCGGTATAGGCGACCTGCGAGCTTTCGATCCCCTGATCCTGGCGTTGAAAGACCCTGATGGCAATGTCCGAGCTGGGGCCGCAAAGGCACTTGGCGATATGGGCGACCTGCAAGCTGTCGCGCCCCTGATCCTGGCATTAAACGATTCCGAAAGCAATGTCCGCGGGAATGCTGCAGAGGCGCTCGGAAAAATAGGGGATTCTCGTGCCGTCGCCCCCTTGATCCCTACATTGAACGACACAGATAGCCATGTCCGCAGGATGGCTGCAGAAGCGCTATGCTCTATAGGCGATCAACGTGCCGTCGCCCCTCTGATTTTGGCATTGAACGATTCCGATAGCTATGTTCGATTGAGTGCTGTGGGCGGGCTAGGTGCACTAGGCGACTCGCACGTCGTCGATCCCCTGATCCTGGCGTTAAACGACTCTAATAGCTCTGTCCGAAGGGGTGCTGCATGGGCGCTCGGAAATATTGGCGATCGGCGCGGCATCGTTCCTCTTATCTTAGCATTGAATGACTCGGACAGCTATGTTCGACGAGAAGCTGCAGAGGCGCTCGACGAAATGGCGCTCGACGAAATAGGTGACCTGCGAGCTGTCGCCCCTCTGATTTTAGCATTAAACGACTCGGACAGAGATGTCCGATACAGGGCTGCAATGGCGCTTGGACATATCGGCGACCCAGGCGCCGTCGGTCCGTTGATCCTGGCGTTGAACGACTCGGATAGCGTCGTCCGGGAGCGGGCTACTGAGGCGCTCGGCGAAATAGGCGATCCGGAGGCCGTCGATGCTCTGATCCTGGCACTGAACGACTCGGACAGAGATGTCCGTGATTGGGCTGCATGGTCGCTCGGCGAAATAGGTGACCCGCGAGCTATCGCCCCCTTGATCTTGGCATTGAACGATTCGGATGGCAATCTACGAAGCAAGGCTGCGAGGGTGCTCGACGATATAGGCGATCCAGCTATCGATCCTTTGATCCAGGCATTGAACGACTCGGATAGCGGTATCCGGAAGGGGGCTGTGGAGGTGCTTGGCGAAACCGGCGACCCGCGCGCCGTGGCCCCCCTGATCCTGGCATTGGACGACCCGGATAGCGGTGTCAGAATAGGAGCCGCACGTGCGCTCGGCGGAATAGGCGACGTGCGAGCCATCGATCCTTTGATATTGGCATTGAACGACTCGGATAGCAGCCTCAGAGGGGCAGCTGCATCTGCGCTTGGCGAAATAGGCGATCCAAGGGCCGTCGCTCCTCTTATCTCGGCATTGAATGATCAAGATGGAGTTGTCCGAGGTTTGGCAGCCTGGGGGCTTGGAGCAATAGGCGATCAGCGCGCCGTTGGTCCCCTGATCCTGGTATTGAACGACTCGAATAGCGGTGCCCGGAGTATGGCTGCATGGGCGCTAGGCGAGATGGGCGATCAGCAAGCTGTCGATCCCCTCATCCTGGCGTTGAATGATTCGGACAGCAATGTCCGGAGGTTTGCTGCAAAGTCTCTCGGAGAGATAGGTGATCCGAAAGCCGTCGGTCCTCTGATCTTGGCATTAAACGACTCGGATATCGCTGTTCGAATGGGTGTTGCAGGAGCGCTGGGCGAAATAGGCGATCCACGAGCCGTTGAACCCTTAATCTTGGCGTTAAACTCTGATGCCAATCTCCGAACCTGGGCTGCACTGCCTCTCGGCTATGTAGGAGGCATTCCCACCTTCGTGGCGGTAAACGACCCAGATAGTAACGTCCGTAGCTGGGCTGCATGGGCACTCGGCAACATAGGTGACCCGCGGGCCATCGAACCCCTGATCCTGGCTTTGAACGATTTAAATAGCTTTGTCAGAGATGGGTCCATATTGGCGCTCAGCGAGATCGGTGAGCCTGCTGTAGATCCCTTGATAATGGCGCTGCACGATTCAAATAATAATGTCCGAAGTGGGGCTGCATGGGCTCTTGGCCATATAGGCGACGTGCGAGCCATCGCTCCTTTGATATTGGCACTGAACGACTCGGATAGTGGCGTCAGAGGGGCAGCTGCATCTGCGCTTGGCTATATAGGCAATCCGCGAGCTGTCGATCCGCTGATCCTGGCATTGAACGACTCTAATAGCTGGGTACGAAGGTGGGCTGCAGGAGCGCTAGGTGATATAGGCGACCCCAGCGCCGTTGATCCCCTTATCGTGGTATTGAACGATTCGGATAGCATTGACCGAATGTGGGCTGCACAGGCACTCGGCGACATAGGCGATCCTCGGGCCGTCGATCCTCTGATCCTGGCATTGAACGACTCGAATAACTGGGTCCGAAGGGATGCCGCAACGGCTCTCGCCGATATCGGCGATCCGCAAGCTATCGATTTTCTGATCCTTGCCATGAAGGATAGGGATGAATTCGTTCGGGCTGCTGCATCGGAGGCTCTCGGCCAGATCGGCGACCTAAGAGCGGTTGACCCTCTCATCGTGGCTCTGAAGGATAAGAACTGGATGGTCCGAATGTATGCAGCGAGTTCATTGGTGAAACTGGGAAAACCGGAGTATTTCGACCAGGTGATGGTGGCTCTCAGGGATGACGACTGGAAAGTCCGAAAGGAGGCTGTAGAAGCTCTCGGTGATATCGGTGGTCCCAGGGCAGTTGATCCCCTCACCGAGGCTCTCAATGATGAGGACAAGTGGGTCAGAGCAGCGGCTGCAGAGGTTCTCGGCGACATCGGCGATCCCAGGGCGATCGATCCCCTGGTCGAGGCTCTAGATGATGAGGACTCGGATGTCCGATTAAAGGCTGCCGAGGCTCTCGAAAAGCTGGGGTGGCAGGGCTGAGGTCCAGCTCCATCTTCTTATGCCGAGCCGCTGAGAAGGAAAATACCTGGAGCACTACGCGGGCCTCGGGCGAAGAGCCCCAATAACCGCGTTCTGCATGCTGATCTTCCTCTTCTGTCTGGGATTCCCCCGACGGCGGGTTTCATCGGGAAGTTCATGCTCTGGGGTTCTGCCATCGACTCGGGCCTCGTCTGGCTTGCGGTGCTATTCGCCCTCAACAGCGCTCTCTCGCTGTACTATTACCTGAGGGTGATCATGTACATGTACGTCAGAGAGCCCGCGGGCGCGAAGATCGCAGAGCCGAAGGGGTACGTCCTGGCGATGGTCGTGGCTTTGGTCGCGGTCGTCTACATCGGCGTCTTCCCCCAGGCCTTCGTCGACTTCGCATACAGTGCAGCAGCTGTTCTGCTGCACTGAAAACCTTCTTTTTTTCCACCTACTTTATTTTGCAAGGTTGATATTTCTGATCCGCTTGCCTTCTTCGAGAGGCGAGGTCTTGCTTGATCTCCAGGACAGCTAATGAACTTCGGGTTTTGATCTTCGATCGGCAAAGTACGAATTGATCTCGACAGGGCAAACAGATTCCTTGGTGATGTTGATCAACCGGAATATATTTAATAATTTGATAACTCATTTTTCAGAAGAGTGATCTGAATGAGGCAGAAGTTGATTGCGGCTTCTATATTGCTGTTGACGCTGGCGGCCACGACTACAGCTGACGTGGTGGACGATCTCGTATCAGATCTGAAGGATGAAGATCCTGAGGTTCGAGCGGAGGCTGCAAGAGAGCTCGGCGAGCTTGGTGACCCGCGGGCTATAGATCCCCTCATATTGGCATTGAGCGATTCGGAATCGGTTGTCCGATATGTGGCTGGAGAGGCCCTTGGCAAACTCGGAGAGCCAGCTGTCGCCCCGTTGATTCGAGCATTGAACAATTCAGATAATAATGTCAGATACTGGGCAGGAGTGGCACTGGGCGTTATTGGAGAGCCATCTATATGCCCCTTGATTCTGGCGTTGAACGACTCGGATCGCAATGTCAGAAGTAAAGCTGTAGAGACCCTCGGCAACATGGGCGATTTGCGAGCTGTCGCCCCACTGATCTCAGCATTGAACGACTCCGATAGCGGTGTCCGAAGTTGGGCTGCATGGGCGCTCGGCTATATAGGCGATCCAAGAGCCGTCAATCCTCTAATTCTGGCATTGAACGACTCCGATAGCGATGTCCGGTGGCGGGCTGCACGGTCGCTTGGGTATATAGGCGACCTGAAAGCTGTCGATCCCCTGATCTTGGCGTTGAATGACTCAGATGGTTATGTCCGCGGGGAGGCTGCAGAGGCGCTCGGCCGTATAGGGGATCCGCATGCTTTCGCCACCATTATCCTGGCGTTGAACGACTCAAATAGCGGTGTTCGAAGTTGGATTGTGAGAGTGCTCGTCGATATCGGCGATCCCGCCGTCGTCCCCCTGATTCAGGCATTGAACAACTCGGATGGATATGTCCGAAGTGGGGCTGCAGGTGCGCTAGGTGATATAAGAGACCTAAGAGCTGTCATCCCCTTGATCTCAGCATTGAACGACTCGGATAGCGATGTCCGAAGCGGGGCTGCACAGTCACTCGGCGTTATAGGCGACCAGAAAGCCATCGATCCCCTTATTCTGGCATTGAATGACTCAGATAGCGATGTCCGAAGCGGGGCTGCACAGTCACTCGGCGTTATAGGCGACCAGAAAGCCATCGATCCCCTTATTCTGGCATTGAATGACTCAGATAGCGATGTCCGAAGTTGGGCCGCAGAAGCGCTCGGCGATATCGTCGATCCGAAATCCGTCGATCCCCTTATTCTGGCATTGAACGACTCAGATGGCAATGTCAGATACTGGGCTGCAGAGGCGCTCGGCGAAATCGGCGATCCGAAATCCGTCGATCCCCTTATTCTGGCATTGAATGACTCGGATCGCAAAGTCCGATGGAGGTCTGCATTGTCACTCGGCGATATCGGTGACCTACGAGCCGTCAATCCTCTTATAGCAACATTGAACGACTCGGATAGTGTTGTTAGGGGGTGGGCTGCGGATGCGCTCGGCGAAATAGGCGACCCGCGGGCCGTCTCTCCACTGATCCTGGCATTGAACGATTCGGATCGAAACGTCCGATGGTATGCAGCCGAGGCGCTTGGCTCCATAGGCGATTTGCGAGCCGTCGATCCACTGCTACTGGCTCTGAACGACACTGATAGTGGGGTCAGGTTTAGGGCTGCGCTGGCTCTCGGCAAGATCGGCGGTCCCAAAGCTGTCTATCCTCTGATCGCGACTCTGAAGGATGAGGACGACCGAGTACGCGCTGCCGCTGCCGAGGCACTCGGCGAGATTGGAGATCCCAAAGCGGTTGATCCTCTCATTGAGGCTCTGGATGATGATTACTGGATGGTCCGATTGTATGCTTCGAGTTCGTTGGTGAAACTGGGGAAACCAGAGCATATCGACCAGGTAGTACTCGCTCTAAAGGATGAGGACGTTAACATACGATCGGAGGCAGCGTCCGCTCTCGGCGAAACCGGCGATCTCAGGGCAATCGAACCACTGATTGAGACGCTCAGCGATAAGGACTACTTTGTCCGAATGAAGGCTGCTAAGGCTCTCGGCAAAATTGGTGATCCCAAGGCAGTTGATCCTCTCATAGAGGCCATCAATGATCGAAGCTCAATTGTCAGAGCAGCGGCCGCCGAGGCTCTAGGTGAGATCGGTGATCCCAGAGCGATCGATCCCCTGGTCGCGGCTCTAGATGATGATGACTCGAATGTCAGAGCAGCTGCGGCAGAAGCACTCGAAAAGCTGGGGTGGCAGGGCTGAGCCTCAGCACCTATCTTTTTATGCGACCCGCTAAGATGGATGTCCTTTATTTTTCTGAGGTTCAAAGCCCCATCCCTTCAATCCAAAATAGCAGCCCGACCAAGATCAAAACCGCCGGGATCACCACAAGCCAAGAGTTCACCCCGAGAATCTCGGGAATCGTCGCGTCCCCGAACTCGCCCCCCCCCTCAGCACTTTCTCTTCAAGCCTCGGATAAAGCTCGACGAAGAGGCCCGCCCCCAGGAGCCCGCCACCAACCCCGCCCACCAGGGCGTCGATCGATCCCTGGCCTGCGGCTCCGGCTATCGTTCCAGGGCAGTAGCCGAGGAGGGCGAAGCCCACGCCGAAGATGAGCCCGCCCAGGGCCGAGGAGCCTCAGGCTTCGGAGGAGGTGACAACGATTTATCGTCATAGCCTTCCTTTCGGCAGGCTCCAAGAAGATGGGTTTCTCGTTGCGGCTTTCAAGGTCCTCTTCATAGCCCTGATAGCCCTCAGCTTTGAGTGATACATGGCCTTCGCAATCCTTGTGGTCGTACATCTGGATCGGCGTCTTCCCCCGGGCCTTCGTCGACTCGCATACAGTGCAGCAGGGGTTCTGCTGCACTGAAAACCTTCTTTTTTTCGAATCCATTTCAAGGGCGGTCTACACTACACCAACGTCCCAAGTTCTCTCAGTCGCGCGCACAGTTTATAGCTGTCCTTCTGTCTCACAATGATACAAAGCAGTAAAATTCCACTTAAACCGATATAATACAGCGAAATATATTAATGTATTATAAATTTTTAAAAATTTATGTAAACGGTGAACTTTTGAAAAACAGAGTTATAGAGATCAAGCACCGCAAAAAGTGAGCGTCTATCAAGTAGCCACCAATTATGTTCGGTATAAGATGTCAATAGATCCGAGAACCATGCGTCATATGATCTATAAAGTCATCGCTCTATATTCACTTGATAGGTCGAAATATTTTTAAACCTGGAAGACTTCATTGAAGTAAGAGCTTGCCACAAGTCCCCGACATCGGATCCAGCACATCGTCCCTGGGAAAAACACCTCACATACGAGCGTGATCTTTTTCCTTTCAGACAGGTGCTATAGGTATCGAATTCGTGACAGATATGCATGTATCAGGACTGAAGGCGGCTCTTGAATCCTTAGATAGGAGGTAGGTAATAATGAGAACAAAGATTGCCCTTTTGGTAGTGGGCATGTTGATGGTCGGAGGGGCGATGGCCCAGTGGGAGCCGTTCTTCGTAGGCGATTTCGGTGCCACGTTCGATGATGCAGTTAACCACTCCCATGCAGACATACCCGCCGTGGCTTACGTCTTCTCTGGCTCTGCTGCCTATGCATGGCCAGGTGACAACATAACCGACGTATCTGCCGCGTACTGGGATAACGATACCGAAACCTGGGTATGGAACGATACAACCAAGGCTTGGACCTTTACCATGACAGTTTCCAAGGGAACCGCTGACACGACGGCGATCCGAACGACTGTAATTGATCCAACGGCTGAAGCCACTGGATTTACACAGGCGATCGCCGGGTTCGGAAATGCAGGGTCTGGATGGGGAGAAAACGCGAGCTTCTCCTACAAAGAAGAAAACGGAAACGTCACCTATGAGGTTACGGGCGGATCGTCGGCAGGTGCCCTTGTACCATTGATGAGCCCCTTCCTTGACAACGTCGCCGTCGGTCAAACTACGGCTAGTGCATCCGCTGACGGAACTGACAACGCTTTCGTCGGCATCTTTGACGTCAGCGCGGCCTACGCGGATCCGTACCAGTCTCAGTCCGAGTCGATTGTCGAGATAATCTCCGTATCAGATTGGTGAGGCCTACCTCACCTTTCTTTATATTTGGTGTAGGAAATGAAGAAAGTCGGATTATTGATGAAACTGGCGATGGTCCTGCTGCTGGCCGCAGCGCCAGCCCACTCTGGCGGATACTGGGAGGGCTCATATTATCATAGGGTATCTGACGAGAAGATGCTGACAGAAGGGTATACTCGTGATCTTGCCTCAGGCCTCTCTCTGAGCGCTGCGATTAATATATCCATGAAATATCACTTGGCTGGAGACTCCCAATCGCATATAGTAGATTATCAAGCGAATCAGACTGTTGAGGGAAATACATATTATTCTAGAGTTAAATCGAACGTCACGCAGACACTATGCAAACAAGACGAGGATCCGATCACCCGAAGGGTAAACGCCGAAACGTATATTATTATGCCCAAAAAGTTTGATGCGAATCAAGCGATAAATATGCATTTTTCGGACGAAAATGACTCGGCGGCAGAGGTGAAGGCAAAATTTACTTATGACGGAAAAGAATATGAATTCAGCATCGGTTCCGGCATAAACGAATCTGAAACCCTCAACCTGTTCCTGTATCCTTATTGCCCCTATTTTGAGGGCCTGGATTTGGATTATGTTAATGCCTATACAGATCCGGTTAGCCAAGACGATTTCGATTATGAGGGCAGCTTCGTCATTCAAGCCCTTAAAACCTGAGGAAGATGGTGGAAATGATCTTTCGCAGAAGTGCTATCGTCGTTAAGGTTCTGTTGTTCCTGCTCATTTCTTACATTTATGTCTTCAGCGGATGCTCCACCGTGAGCATATCCTGCAATTACTATAACGACGATGGAGAAATAAGTGAGGATGCAAGCGTAGATAACGCGGTTTTTGAGGGAAAAGTCACCATACTGCCTTATCAATTTCAGGGGCGTTCCATCTTCTCAGAGGAGAGGGGGCATACCTACGACGTCCATTGTTATAGCGAGCTGGATCACAAAATTACCGCAACCAACGGTGAGACGACAAACGGTCTCCAGGTTAATTTGAAGTCGGAAAACGCGAGATATACCTGGCGGAATAAAGGGCTGATCTCCCCCGATAATGCTGACCTGTCATGCGCTTCCAGTGGAACCATATCTCCCGGAGATTCGAGTGGAGGATCTGATCTCAGCGAGGCCTCGTCCCTCTTGCGGGTGACAAGTCTCGGAAAGACGGTAACAGCAGAGTCGGCCTTATGGGCACGCTCGGGTACCCCTTTGGTGGCATCTACCGAATGGGGCGTTGAAGCGAACCTTGGAACTCAGGAGAGCATGCTGAACCAGTATACTAACATCAGGTCTCACCCGGGGTATTTGACCTTCCCCACAGCACAGCAGGTGGGATTGATCTCCACGGGAATGACGTTAGAGGGTCAATATGTAGATGGAGAGCCTCTCTTTACGAAGAGGTACGTCCCCATTCCCATCGATGAGGAACATAACGAGACAAATGGGTTTGGCTTTCCTTTGATTCTCGGCGTGATGGAGGTCGAAGACGACAACGTATATATGGAAAATAAACTAGCTATGTCTATGAAATGGCAGAGGGACGGCTGGGATACACCCGGAGATGGAGCATGATGATCAAAGGGGGTGTTATCTGCATAATTTCGCTGCTACTAATATCGTTGTTTTTCGGGCATTCGACCGGAAAAGAGGGTTATGATATCGAAGTTGATGTCGATGGAACCTCGTGGGGGATCCATCGCTCTACCCAAAACTTGAACCTCAATATAGAAGGAAAGGTATCCGGATCTGGAAACTTCTCCAGGAATAACTACATAAGTGGCATCTCCGGTGTGAGCTTCGGCGAGAAATCGTCCGTTGTTCGGGGGGGGAACTTGTCCTTGGAGGACCGCACGGTATTGGTGGCCAAAGAACGTCCTGTCTTTATAAAATACGGCATCCAGAGCGGTTGTGGAGCAGAATGCAAAGAGAGTGCAAAAATAGACATAGACGAACGCTGGATCTCACAATTTATCAATTATAATAAAGTCTCATACGTTGGTGAAGGTGGAATAAGAACTTCTGAATGTTACGATGATAACGGCGAAATCGTATCCACATACTCAGATTCTTGGAGGCTCACGAAAGAGAGCACCTACATCTCCCTAAACAACAGAACGGTCATCTCAGCCGAAATCCTTCCGAACTCTGTAAGGGTGGATCGCGCCTCTAACAAATCGTCACTTTATTTTCTAGATCTGGAATCGGTAGGTGCACTAACTCGTATCGACTTGATGAGCATGAGGCCCTCCGACGAAAAGTTAAGTGACATATCTGAAGAGTCCATATCGCGCAACTTGCAGCATTATGCAGGTCACGTCAAAACAGAACTGATGGTAAGCGATCAATGGGTCACGACTTGTCCGATTGATGAAATTAACGAAACATATATCGAAGGAGATAATATGTCAGTTATAACCCCTTATATATCAGATAACGTAACAATTGTTGAATAGGTTCAAAAAGGCGATCCAAGATCGGCTATTCCAAATTTGAGGGAGAGGTGAAATGGTGGGTGCAGGCGAAGGTACGATCATAAAAACTGGGGTGGCTTTAGCATTGCTGGTGCTAATGTCCTGTTCTTCTTGGGCCGCCGATAATTCCAACGGATACTACGTTAAACATGAGCACAGATTCGAGCAGACTGTGGAAACAGAAGGCTACTGCACGCTCTATCAGAGCGTAGACACCAAGACCCTCCAGCTCCAGAACTACGTGCATGGAAGCGGGATCATGGATGCTGCAACTCTGATAAGCTCAAACCAGACCAAAACGAAATACTATCCCCAAGATAAAAATACGCTCACCTATAAGGATCCCGTCTATGGTTACCAATCTAACATATCCTTCATTGAGCAGAACGATATGTCCTACGCGCCCATGGCTGTAGCCTACGGGACCGGATACTATGCTAAAAACCCCATCGTCTACAACTCCAAGCTGAAGGAGAAGACCGAAGGAAAGAGCTACCAAGAAGGGGTCTCGATGAATCACCAGATCGAGTACGCTTCTGCGTTCCAGAAAGACATAAGCGTGGATCTCCGATGCAAAGACGCCATAAACTACACCTCTCCGCCAGTTTACGGTATCGGCCTTGCCAGGATGGAGATTCAGGAAGTGGTGACCGAGGGCGTGGTTCACGTCGGAGAGCTGATGGCCGACCCTGCATACGGCTGGAAGAAGCCGCTGATCGAGATTGACGAGAACTACATCGGCAATATAAGGCTCACAAAGAAGATGGAGGTCTCCATGACCAAGTCCCCGGAGAAGCCGAGAACAGATTGGCTTTCTTGTTGCATCGGCGGCTACGATGAGATGGAGGACGACGACAAGATCTGGGACGAGAGGGAGATCTTCGACTGCACCTGTCGCGACGTTGCATGGGGCGACTCCTGGAGCGACAGATCTAGAGAGCAGTCGATCAGCTGATCGGGGTCGTTGCCTGCCGCCCCAACCATTCGACTATTGGGGCAGGACTGCGAAAAATACTATGCGCTGGAGCGTTGATGCGGAAAGCCGGATAGAGGCTAGCTCTTCTATAATTGTTTGATTATTAACTTTTTGAGGATGGACCCTCCACCCTGCTTACTTATGAAGAACGTCGGCTTGATCGATCTCCGGCTCAAAGCTCAGCCGAAGGCGAGGGATATCACTCCCATCACCGACGCCGTCACGATGGCTCCGGCGATGCAGACGCCGGCGGCGATGGCGGGAAAGGCGTGCCTGAACTTGAGGCCGAATATGAAGGCTATGGCAGAGCCGGTCCAGGCTCCCGTCACTGGGAGCGGGAGCGCGACGAAGAAGGTGAGGGCGAGAAGGCCGTACTTTCGGTGACGTTCGACGTGGTTCCTGTAGGTCCGGGCGAAGAGCCAGGAGAAGAAGACCTTTCCGGGACGGTATCGCATAAGCCAGCGGGAGACCGGCTCCAAGTAGAGGAGAAGAACTACCACCGGCACCAGGTTTCCAACCACTGAGATCACGTAGGCCTCAAGAGGAGAGAGGCCGTAGACCCCTATGGCAAGAGGTATGGCGCCCCGGAGTTCGAAGATCGGCGACATCGCCAGAAGAAAGGTGGCGAGCCAGCCCGGGATCGAGTACAAGAATTCTATCAGTGAGACCCTCCGTCTCAACCTGGAGCCTAATCCCAAATGCCGTCGAGATGGAGATCTCGGCGGGTTCAGGATCGTTGGTGGTGACGAGAGACGCCCGGGTGGTTCAGTCCCCTATCGATCCCTTTATGCTGACCGTCAGCACCGATTCGTCTTTTGGGGATGTGACGGAGATGGTCAGGTCCACGGGGATCCGGCCGAGGGCGACCTTCAGGGGGCTCTCCTCCTTGCCGGCAACTTCAACCCCGATCCCCTCAGCCATCTTGGCTAGAGAGCTGGCTATCTGCTGAAGCTCCGGAACGTTTACGGCCACGGGGCTCTGAGAGTCACCGCCGACCTTCACCGATACCGGCGAATCGATCCCCACCGCGACCTTGAGGCCCCCGTCCTTTCCGGGCCCCTTCACCTCAGCCACGATGGGATACCTTTCGGCATCTTCGCTTCCCTGTACCTTGGCCTTAGCTTCCGCGTTCACGTTCAGAGATACCATGGATTTCCACCTGGTACCTACTTACGGCATCCTCTCATATAAATGAATGCGAAGGGACTTTTGACACGTCTTTCCCCTCAGCACACGCCACGGCATCAGATCGTGGGCCTCCACCATTTCGGTCTGCCCGATCACCAGCTGAAATCGCCGACTATCGACCGGGGTTCTGTGACCTCCTCGGGCTCAGGCCGAGCCGAGATCGACGAGTCCTCAGGGGCCGGATACGAGCCTGAGGGTATTTTCTCCGCCAGGTGTCGACTTTATGAAGGCCCAGTCAGATCTCCGGTCGGTATCAAGGCCGTTGGGATAGCGGGACCAGGAGAAGTCGTTGCCCTCGTCGTCGCTCAGAAGAGGCGTTCTGTCCACCTCTGCCCAGGAGTCGGTCCTGAGGAAGATCGTCCCGTTGTTTCCGTGGATCCACCGGTCGTCGCCTTCGACAACGTAAAACCCACGAGCCTGGATGGAGGCGTCCTTCGGTATCGGGATGACACCTATCCACTTGCCCGAGGATGGCAAGGTATCCTCGATCGAGACGCTCCAGCGCCCGATGCTCACAGAGTCCGCGCCGGAGTTGTAAAGCTCTACCCACTCGTTGGCGTTGCCGAGCGGGTTCAGCTCAACTTCGTTGATGACGACCGCGCCCGGCCCCGATCCCGATACGATCGTGATGCCAGCGAGAAACGTCAAAGACGTAAGCAGCAATTGCAAGATAAGTTTCATGATTAACCCCCACATGAACTTCGGATCTGAGTCCGAGGACCTGTGCGCCCCGGCCCCTCTAGGTGAAACGATCTCCAAATAAATAACCGTATCGATGGGGCGAAGGGCTGTGCAGCCACCCCCGCCTCTCAAGAAAGTCTGGCAATCGCCAGGTTAAGAATTGTTTGCATTTTTGGTGCCCTTGCCGAAGACCCAGTCAGACCTCTGGTCGGTGTCTATCCCGTTGGGATAGCGAGAGTTTGTGAAGAAGTTGTCGCTTCCGTCGGTCAGACGGGGGGTCTTGTCGACCTCCATCCCGCTTTCAGTCTTTAATATCACGGTCCCAGATCCGGACGTGTGGATCCATTGGCTGTCCCCCTCGGCGATGTAGAAGCCGCCGGGGGCGACGAACGTATCCTGGGGTATCTTTATCACTCCGGTCCAGGTGGGATCGAAGTCGGCGATCCAGACGCTCCAGCGGCCCACGTCCTCTTCTTCTGCGCCGTTGTTGTAAAGCTCCACCCACTCGCTGGCGTCGCCGGGTGGGTTCAGCTCCACCTCGTTGATAACGACCGCGCCTAGGCCCGCGCCAGATACCGCCAGGACGGCAAATAAGGACGTTAAAAGTCTCGTCGAAGTTCTATACATGACAAAACCCCCACCTCAATTTGAGACCCGCTCCGGCCGACATCAATCTGTCGGCGATGTCCGCCTGAAAGATCTCCAAATAAATAACGGTATCGATCGAAATGACGGCGTAGACGGGCAAAGAACCTCGCATGACCTTCGATCTAAAAGGCGAAAAATGGTGGAACGACCGTGAAGGTCGTCCTCTGAGCGAAGGGTCGAGATTCTTTCCGCAGATCCCAGTTATCCTCCGTCAGCCCCCCAGGCTGAGGACGTTTTCTGCCCTGGGACTGGCCTTCATCAGCTTCCAGTCGGATCTCAGGTCGGTGTCCAGACCGTTGGGGTAGCGGCCGAAGGTGAAGTCGCTCCCGCTGTCGTCGGCCATGTTGTGGGTCTCGTCGACCTTGACGCCTGCGGCGTCCACGAGGGTCACAGTGCCGTTGTAGTCCTGGCCCCACTGCAGGGAGCCCTCTGCGAGGTAGTAGCCCTTTGCCGGTACGACCGTCCCCTCAGGGATCGTTATCGGCCCCTTCCATGGCAGGTTGATGATGGATACGACCCAGCCAGAGAGGTCGACATCTTCATCGGCGTTGTTGTAAAGCTCGACCCATTTGGTGGCGTTTCCGGGCGGATTGAGTTCCACCTCGTTGATCACTACGGCGCCTGCGCCGATCGCCGAAAGGGCGATGGCGCCGACGAGAGCCATCAAGATTGCTGACGAAATTTTGCTCGTAGAAATCCCCCACATCTTTGTTGAGAGCTTCCGGACGGTTCCGGGGCTCACCGGCTGAAAATAGCTTCCAAGTAGATAACGGTGTCGATCGTTCGACGGCGTAGATCGATTTTGGTTCGCCGAGCCCATCGATCTGCCGATCGTCGCGCCCGCCTTGGACGGGTCAGGGTTTTATTTGGTCCTTCGACTATAGGAGGTCTCATGCAGTACTCGGAAGGAAGGGTCGGCAGGGTTTTCGTGATCAGGCTGGAGGATGGTGAGGACCTGATCGAGTCGGTCCAGGGTTTTGCGGCCGAGAAGGGGGTCGCCGCCGGGATGATTCACTTTCTCGGAGCCCTTCGAGGGGGGCGGCTCATCACCGGACCGAAGGAGCCGACGATCCCGCCGGGGCCGCCCTTCGTCGAGGACCTGGATGACGCATGGGAGATCTTTGGCGTTGCAACGGTCTACCCTGGGGACGGGGGCGAGCCGACTGTTCATATCCACTCCTCGGCGGGGCACGCCGATCGGGCGCTGACCGGCTGCCTAAGGGAGAGAGCGACGACCTATCTCGTCGTCGAGGCGGTGGTCTTCGAGCTTCTGGGGCTTGAGGCCCGAAGGTCCATCGACGAGAACACCGGCCTTCGTCTTCCCGTCCTCGGAGAGAGGCTGTAGATGAGGAGGAGCAGAAGGAAGAAGGGGAGGGATAGGAAGGTGGAAAGAGGCGCGGCGCCGCCCCTCCCCATCTCGATGGAGGAGGCGAGGCGGGAAGGGATCGACAGGTTCGACGTCGTCCTCGTCTCGGGGGACGGGTACGTCGACCACCCCTCCTTCGGGGTCGGCCTCATCGGCCGGGTCCTCCAGGATGCGGGGTACGCCGTCGGGATCATCCCTCAGCCCGACTGGAGGCGCGACGAGGACTTTTCTGCCCTCGGGGAGCCGAGGCTATTTTTCGGCGTTGCCTCCGGGAATGTTGACTCGATGGTGAACAACTATTCGCCGAACAAAAAGCGCCGAAGGCGGGACGTCTACTCCCCCGGAGGCCGAATCCTCCGGCCCGATCGGGCGTCAATCGTCTACGCCAACAGGGTTCACGCCCTCTTTCCCGACGTCCCCCTCATCCTCGGCGGGATCGAGGCGAGCCTGCGGAGGTTCGCCCACTACGACTTCTGGTCGGATTCTGTCCGCCGATCGATCCTGGCGGACGCCCCTGCGGATTTGGTGGTTTACGGGATGGGGGAGAGGCCCATCCTCGAGGTAGCCTGCCGGCTGGAGGGGGGCGAGGAGGTCGGTGACATAAGAGACGTTCCGGGGACCGCCGTCAAGATGGAGGTCCGGGAGTGGAGGGCGACCAACCACCAGGGTTTCGTTGAGATCCCCTCATTTGGGGAGGTGGCACGGGACAGAAGGAGGTACGCTGAGGCCTTCCGCCTCCACTATGGCGAGCAGGACCCCTTTCGAGGAGGAAGGGTCGTCCAACCCCACCCCAAGACCGTCGTCGTCCAGAACCCCCCGGCCACGCCCCTGACGACCGAGGAACTGGACCACGTCTACGAGCTCCCCTTCACCAGGGCTGCCCATCCGTCCTACAAGGAGGAGATACCGGCCCTGGAGCCGGTGAGGTTCTCGATAACCTCCCATCGTGGGTGCTTTGGATCCTGCTCTTTCTGCGCCCTAACCCATCATCAGGGGAGGATCATCCAGAGCAGGTCCATCGAGTCGGTGGTGAGGGAGGCGGAGAGGCTGACGGAGATGCCGGGCTTTGCAGGGGTCATCCAGGACGTGGGCGGTCCCACCGCCAACATGTACGGGATGGTCTGCAGCCGCTGGAAGGACGGCGGCGGAGCCTGCGCCGACAGGCTCTGCTCCCCCGAATGCCCGAGCCTTGCGGCAGACCACAGCCAGCAGGTCGAGCTCCTCCGCCGACTTCGAGAAATTCCCGGCGTCAAGCGGGTCTTCGTCAGCTCCGGGATCAGGCACGACCTGATCCTCGCAGACGAGACCCCGGCAGGCGCCGAGTACCTCGAATACCTATGTCGCCATCACGTATCGGGCCACCTGAAGGTGGCGCCCGAGCACGTCTCCGACCGGGTCCTGGCGGCGATGCACAAGCCCTCGCGGGCCGTCCTGGAGGAGTTCCGGGCGAGGTTCAGGACCCTGAGCCGCGAGGAGGGAAAGGAGCAGTATCTCGTTCCCTACTTCATCTCCGGCCATCCGGGCTGCGAGATCGAGGATATGGTGGAGCTCGCCGAGTATATGAGGGACAACAGGCTCTACTCCGAGCAGGTTCAGGACTTCACTCCGACGCCCATGACCGTCTCGACCTGCATGTATCATACTGGCCTTGACCCCTTTTCCGGAAAGCCCGTCCACGTGCCGAAGGGGCGGGAGAAGGAGATACAGAGGGCGCTCCTGCAGTTTCGGGACAGGAGGAACTGGGGGCTCGTTCGGGAGGGTCTCCGCCTTGCGGGGCGGGAGGATCTGATCGGCGACGGGCCGAACTGCCTGGTGCCGAGGAGGTGATGGGATTGATCCTCGATTGTAATCTGATGTGTTTCATCTCTCACAGCATCAATGGCTGGGATTTTTGGCTTTTGGATGCTGTCAAACTGCTGGCGGCGCGCTCCACCCCGCTCCGCTTCGTGCCGCAGCCCTCTCGCAGCGTTTGATAAAAATAAAATCGTCTGATCAGCCCTCTATCGCCTCGTAGACGCTGATCCGGAGCTCACCGTTGTTGTCGCTGTAGCCTCCGCCATCGTGGACGATGGCCTTCAGCGGCATCCCCTCACCGAAAACGACGGCTTCATAGACATGGGAGGTGTTGTAGACGGGCGGAGCGCCGGTCTGCTCTTCGATGAGCTCTGATAGGTGCACCGTCGGGTCTACGAGTTTGAGCTGCCCCCAGACCTGGGGCACGTCCCCGATCCTCCATTCTGCGTAGCAGAAACAGGAGTCGACGCCGTCGGTGTGGTCGCTCCAGAGGCTGCATTCTCCTTCTCCGACTATTATGTAGGGCTTGCCGCTCTCCAGGACGACTCCGACCTCCGTCGGCGTGGTGCTTATGGCCGGGATGGATACGGGGCCAGCCAGGAGCTGACCTTTGGTGTAGCTGGTTGCATATCCCAACCCTCCATCGCCATCGCCGCTGGACCCTCCGCTGCGGCAGTCGTTACAGCCGTAGTAGTCGTCGTAATAGGGGCTGACGATCGAGATCGCCTCGTCCCCGGAAGTCCAGTCGTGGGGCCCTCCGAAGATGGGGTCGACCTCCCAGCCTTCCCGAGCTCCCAAATCGGTAACATAACATGCGGCCCCGTCTGATGCTGCTCTCGCGGCATCTCCAGAGGTGGCGGCGAGATAGAACTGATAGCAGGGGCAGGGGTCGGATATATATTGAGGCTTTCGCAAAAGGCAGTATTCCTGGGCGGTTGCGGCGTTAAAAAGAAGCACCAGAGTCAGGAACAACAGAACGAGCTTTGCCGAATTCACGAATATAATTAATGTTGCTGATAGACTTAAATCCGTTGCTTGATTCCTTGCCAGGTTGGTCCACACATCGCTTTTGATATTCGGAAGTATGGACTTACGGAAGTTCCGAGATGATGGCGGTCTTGGGCGGGGTGGACGCCGTGATCGTCCGAGCCTCGCGATCCGCACCCCCCCCCTCCGCCGGGCCCTCCATCAGATCTATTCTGACATCTCACCTGAAGGCCGTCTCCACCGTCGTCCTCCCGTCCCTGATATCCTCTTCAGCCTGGTTTACAGCGGCCTTGACGTCTTCGGGCGTGGCCTCTTCATAATACCTGTTCAGCGCGAGGCCCACGCCCCCCTCCCGGACGCCGAGGGTCTCGGCCTCGCCGAAGGGAAGCTCTCCCTCAACGTACAGCCCCAGCGTCCGATAGAGGCTCGCGTCCACGTTCTTCATCATCGACGTCAGAATATGCTCAGCCTGCAAGGGATCGGTCTTCTCGATGATCAGCGCCTGGTCGGAGTCGACGCCGATGGCGTATTTCCCCGACGCCTCCGCCGCCTTGAAGACGCCGAGGCCCGTCGTCCCCGCCGCCTGGAATACGATGTCGGCTCCCTCATTGTACATCTCCGACGCCATCTCCTCGCCCAGGGCGGCGTCGTTCCAGGTCTCTGCATACCGGACCAGGACCACAATGTTGGGCCTCACGCTCTCAGCGCCCTGCCGGTAGCCGACGACGAAGTCGTTTATGGTGGTGCTGTTCTGGCCGCCGAGGAGGCCGATCGTCCCCGACTCGGTCATCAGGCCGGCGTAGACGCCCGCGAGGTAGGCGCCCTCGTTCTGCCGAAAGAGTACGGAGTAGACGTTTTCATAGCCGCCCTCGGCGTAGTCGACGGAGGAGTCGTAGATTATGAACCTCTTATCGGGGTGCTTTTCGGCCACCTCTGAGAGGAGGTCTCGCATCAGAGCGGACCCCACGATCAGAACGTCGTAATCGTCGCCGGCGGCGGCTTCCAGCTGCTCTCCCCAGGTGGAGGAGTTGTAGCCCGCCTCGATCGTCGTTGCCTCGATCCCGAAGTCCGCCTCGGCCTCTGCGATGCCCCGGACGGCGGAGTCGAAGAAGGATTCGTCGCCTTTGGCGCCGTTGATGAAGTGGACTACCTTCACGGCGTTATCGGCAGCGTTGGCGGGGGATGGCGCTATGGATATGAGCACTAGAATTAAAATAGGGAATAATTTTGGCGACACGCTTTACGGGTGGGGATTTCTGGTATAATACGGCTTTGGGTGCTGGTTAAGCGCTATATTTGGCCCAAGACTTGGACTTCATCGACCAAGCCTCAATCCTTTCTCCGAAAAGCTCGGTCCAAGTTCCCAGATGTTGCGAGAAGATGGCGGACTCCTCTCTGCCCTGATAAAACAAAAACGTAGGTGCGACGATTTGGACGCCGGTGCAAAACCGCAAGGTCTTGCGCTGGTATCCCACAGGACTGGGGGTCCTGTAACCGGCGTTAAAATCGCCGTGGCCCCACCATTATGAGGTCTAGGAATATTAATATAATTTTTTATAATACATTTTCTATATTGTCTACTAGTTGTAAGTTGCAAAACCGTGTTATGTGATGTGTTTGAATCGTCGATGAACCACGCCTTATCGGACTTAAAATCTATATATCACAGAAGAGCTGGCATTGTAGCCACAGATCCTCTTGTATGGGGGTATTAGCTATTAAAGCGCGCAAAAACGATACGATTATAGAAGTCGGTTATTTGAGCTCCAGAAGTGCGTCCCAGGGAGCAGTGTTAAAATATATAATAAAATTTTTGACTGAAGATGATATACAGGAGATTATAAACTTGCAAGATATTGTTCTGGCTAAAATCAAAGACTCAGATACATACTACCCTGTATCCAAAGAGGTCTTAAAAGGACTTCTGAATAACGGGGATACCGCAATGGGCGTTGTAATTTCCGAGGAGCTTGTTGGTTTTTGTATCATTCATCTGCCCGGACTTGAGCAGGGAAACCTCGGACGAGATATTGAGATGTCCGAAGAGGATCTAAATACCGTTGCTCATATTCAATTTATATTTGTTCATCCAGATTATTGGGGATATTCTATCCAAAATAAATTAATAAAACACGTTCTTAATATCGTCACGGACGCTGGCTGTCGCCATGTTTTATGCACAATATCTCCAAAGAATTATTATAGCCTATATAATACGCTCCAATGGGGTTTCTCGATTCGGGAAATAAAGGAGAAATATGGCGGATTGCTCCGATATATATTATGCAAAAATATATCTATTGATGTTAATCCCCGTTGGCACGAGATCGTGACTATAAATCGCTCAGATATCGAGGGTCAGAAAAGGCTATTGGAAGAGGGGTTCCAAGGATTTGACGTATCAAAAGGATCGGATGGATTCATTATTCATTACGGGAGAGGGCATACCCGGTCAACTTCAGAGCGGTAGAAATTGCAGGCCCGAATTCGGTATCTGCTGGCATTCCTTTTTGCATGGAAAAAGAGATGCAGCGATTGGAAGGGAATCGATCTTCGATGGTCACCATCGGTCATCGGTTATGCAGGCAGAATCACAAAACTATATTTGATTGGCCCGCTTAAATGTAAATTCAGGAGGACTGACCCCATTGAGAATATGTTTTCTTTTGGCAATTGCCATAATCGCATCAACCGCAATGGCACAAGAAGATACTGCAAGTAGCTGGTCAGAGAGAGGATATGGCCTTCTCTTTCAATTCAAGTATGAAGAAGCTCTAACGGCATTCGATCAGGCCATTTCTATAGACCAGCAGCATGTTGCAGCATGGATAGGGAAGGGCAGCGCCCTAGATTATTTGGGCAATTATAGTGAGGCGCTGGAAGCGTTCAACAAGACCATCGAGATCGCTCCTTATGATGCGAGGGCTTGGGTTGGCAAGGGATCGGCTCTTGGAAACCTCAATAAAACCAATGAGTCTTTAGAGTCGTACAATACAGCTATCGAGATGAACCCAGAATACGCTATCGCGTGGAATGATAGAGCCTGGTTGCTTCTAACGTTGGGCGACTACAAAGAAGCGGTTGAAGATGCTGATAGAGGCATTCAACTACTCAACAGAGATTTAGCATGCACCCTTGACACCAAGGGCGTTGCCCTTGTCGGCCTGGGCGAATATGAGCAAGCTTTAGAGTGCTTCGACAGGGCTATCGAGCTGGAGCCTTCAATTGCAGAAACGTGGTTCCACAAGGGAGATGCCCTTAAGGGCCTGGGCCGCGAGGATGACGCGGAGGCAGCATACGCTGTAGCGAGAAATTCGACTCTCGTATGGCCGGGAGAGGAGGATGTCTAAATAAGACGATGCTCTGCAGGGCAGGGTCCTAAGCCTAAGCCCTGCTCCTTTGACCTATTTTAATCACCATTTGGGCATGATTCCAATTATAGTCTTATCAGGGTGCTTCGGGGCAACGCCCTCCAAAAGCTCCCGCATAAGAGCGGACCCTGTGATCAGAACGTCGTAATCCTCGCCGGCGGAGTCGAAGAAGGACTCGTCTCCTCGGGCGCCGTTGATGAAGTGGACGATCTTCACGGCGTTCTCGCCAGCGGTGGCGGATGATGGCGCTATGAATATGAGCGCTATAATTAAAATGGGGAATAATTTTGGTGTCACAGTTTCAGGGTGGAGCCTTCTAAGATTTTATGGCTTTGGCTGCTGGTCAATAACCACTTATACCGTATTAGTTCGAGATTAAGGTTTACTATATTTTTATCTATGATAAAGTATGTTGGTATCTTGAAGACCATCTGTATAATTTAAATTTCGTTTTAAATAGTGTGTCAGCATTTTACCACTTTGATATTCTTTTCCACACTCTGGAAGAGGAAAATCCAACGCCTTAAATAGATCATTTCGATGAAGATCGAATGTTGCACGCATTAGATCGCTATATGCATACGCTGCATGGACTAACCCAATATACGCTATTACTACTCCCAAAAAGGAGAATATCAGTGCCCACAAATTCCAAATTGCCCAAATGGAAAATGCAAAACTCCAGGTCATCAATAGCACACGGTCATTAAGAGTCGCTCTGGCAAAGTTTAACTCCTGTTTCACATTTTCAGGCAAGATCAACCACAATCTCGGCCAGACTACAAAAATATTCAATCCGTATCTTAGGAACGGATATTCCTCTGCAGCTCTTAGTATATTCCCTACTCTTGTTGGTAAGAGCAATTTTTGATTTGAAGGATAATTATCTAGGTCAGAATCGATGGTGGCATACTTATCTAATTCAACGCCCTCGAGAGTGTCATATCGTTTAGCGAGTTCGTTCCATATTTGTTCTTTTTCGCTAAGGATTTGCTTCTGGTGATGAATAAAAAATAATTTTATATTATTAAATTTACTTGGCCAATAGCCTTCAGCAAACTGAAGTAATGGCAGTTGGAACCAGCGCATGAGACTACTTGAAACGGTTACTAAAATTAGGCCACTGAACGCAAAGATCAATCCTTGGGCAATGTCGACTCCTGATGTAAACTTAATAATAACGTCCCATTTCCACCCTTGTGAGTGAATTAATGTAATCAATCCACCAATCCAGAAAGCTAAGGCTGGCATTATACTGCTATTCGACCATCGTTGTGCAATATCGCCAGCCATCTTATTCAAAAAGCTATTGAACATTATTTACCACCCTTTTTTTCAAGTGGAATGAGATCTACGTTATGAAGGGGACATTTCGACTGAATGCGAGACCTATAATCGCAGTGAGGACATACGAGCGGTTCAAAAGCGGTGTTTCCACCTATTCTTTCATATTTTAGGCTTAATGGACTTAATTCTCCGACTCGCTTAAATGGCCCAGGCTGCTGTTTCAATAACCAAATTGCCGTATCATCGTCCGTGATTAAAGTTCTAATTAATCCTGCTCTAATTGCGCCAAGTATCGAAAACCTTTTTTCCTTCCCTCCAGCAATAGCGATTATGTCTACACCTGGCGAGTCCCGTATTTTATAAAGGTATTCTAAATCTAATGTAATAAATTGGTCGTAATATCTTTTCAGGATCTTACCAAATCGTTCATTTTCATTTTCGAACTCTTTATTTATTAAAAATTGGCCATTTTCATCATATAAATGGTATAGAATTTCCCCCCTAGCCCCCATCGATTTTAGATCGCTGTTACTTATTCCCGCCTGATCGAAGAATTTAGAAATATTTGCGTGAGGGCTCAGTGGATTTCCAATTCCTAAGAGAAATATGTCCGATTTGCTTGCATCGTAGAGTATATTCATTGTTTTGTTCTTAGAGCTTATCGAAATAGATCCATCATCTTCAGCGAACAATGGGAGCTTATATGCGGTTGCATTAGTATCTGAATCTGCAATTGAAAGTTTTGCCATGCATAACGCTGTTAAGATATTGGAGTCAACAGATAATATATTTATTGACGGATGTACACTCAGAGGATAAATAGTTATTTCGCTCAAGGATTTCCTTTTCATGTGGACTAGCGCTTCAAGTAGGGTTCTACCACAGCTGAGTGCAATTTTATCATTATGTGTTATTTTTTCATCTAAATAATGAGCGCCTTCGATTCCTAATTCCTCATAGCTATCCTCATTTGTGATTTTAATTCTCTTAAGTTGACATGATTTATACTTTCTAGCTAGTTCTCTTGCTACCAACCCCATTTGTTTTTGCGAAATGGGATGCCTAAGTTTTTCAATATTTATTGTTTTTCTCCCTTTTTTTATGTAGTTTTGATTTTTTGCGATACAGATATCTCTCGATTGTCCAAAGATTCGTGGATTCTGATAATTACATTCGCTCAAAACTTTCATATGAGCATAATTATAGATCTCACTAATTGTGATAACACCATCGTCATCCAAATCTGCATCGCCACTATATATTCCATTGACAAAATGTCTAGTAAAATTCGAATTGTGAGTTTGTTCAGCGTTACATTGATCAATTCCAGCCCCTTGGTCTAGATCACATGATGTCAGTATGACTCGCCCAGTCTTATCTGGCTCCAATAACTCTTCAATAGACATGCTATTCATATTCGCATTAAAGCCACGTATCGATTTGAGACAACAATCAAGAATTAAAAATTGCCTTTCGGAAGCGCATGTATGCATCAAATTTTTTAAAAAACTCAAATCTATTGAATGTGTTTTGATATTTTTCTTATGATTCGAAGAATGTTTATTCATCAACAAAAATATTGATGAATCTGATACAACTCCATGACATAAAAAATAGACTAACAACGTATCTGTCGTATTTCTATCCCTAAAAAATATTTCGAGCCGGTCCTCGACATAACTTTTCGTTTTGTTTATTAATATATCTTGGATTTTGAACGATCCTATTTTATTATTTTCAAAAATAGACTTCAATCCAGCGACATCATTGCTAGTTAGATCTGAATTTGAATCAGTGGCCGTCGAAGAAACAATAATCGCAAATCGATTATTATACATATATCTCTCCTCCATAACTTTCTGACGTGTCACCTTCCTATATCGGGACCTATATTAGCTTAACGACTCCACATGAGTCGTCGGAGTCTAAACATATCTGTCTTTATCTTCGACACAATAATTTTTAACATTCATTGATTGTCTTGTTACTATTTAAGTCTTACTTGTTTAATTCTATTTGTCACTATCTCCAGTTTGCGGCGCAGCCAGTTCATTTTTGCGCAGCAGTTTTTTTTCAGGGATGAAAAATGATATTACAACAGCCTTTCCAGACTTAGCACAATCGATATGATTGCATTAATCTAATTCATGAAGCTTACCTCGAAACGTTATTTTGTATTTCAGCATCATAATTAACGAGTCGTGACTGAGGACCATTGAAAATCACAAACTATGGGCTCATTAACTGAGATTACCCTAAATCAATCGCATGGGACAAATTCAACAGATCTGTTTCAATGGCTTGCACCCACGACCAATTAACGAAAACAATACGAAAATGGTGGGGCCACGGCGATTTGAACGCCGGTTACAGGACCCCCAGTCCTGTGGGATACCAGGCTACCCTATGGCCCCGCTGCGGTTTCTTGGATGCAGACTACCCATATAAAGCTTATCGCCCGGCAGCCTCGCGTCTTGCGCCTATGTCCACCATCCAGAGGCCGCAGAGGACCAGAAGGCCGTTGAAGAAGAAGGCTATCGGATTCAGGGCGTTCGGGACGATGGTGAAGAGGAAGACCCCCGCCGCAATCGTCCCCAGGCCCGCCATGACGATCCCCGCCCGGACCGAGACGAGGGTGTAAAGGATGCCCACGGATATCAGAACTATCCCCGCCATTATCAGCGGGTGGAACGCTATCATGTCCGGGAATCTCGCAGCCCGTTTACTTATACGTTGCCATCGCCGTCAGCGGCCCTCTTCCCTCTGTCCTTTGCCCTACGCTCTCCGTCCTCCACCCTCCGGTCGCCCCTCTTTTTCGCCGCAAGCGTGGGGAGGGGGGGCCTTTCTGCTCGGCACCGGTCCCGCTCCGGTCCGCTCCGCTCCGCCGCCTGACTTCAGCCCTCGGGTTTTTTCGCGCCGCCCGCCCGCGTCGCCGCCTATTTACCCTATGGGCTCCTCGGATTTCCTCATGAAGAGGATCTACATGGACCACGCCGCCACCACCCCTATGGCCCCGGAGGTGGTCGAGGCGATGACCGCCGCCTTCGTCGAGATCTTCGGCAACGCCTCCAGCCTCCACCAGCCGGGCCTGGAAGCGCGGGCGGCCCTGGAGGAGGCGCGGGAGAAGGTGGCGGGGCTGATCGGCGCAGAGGCGGGAGAGGTCTACTTCACCAGCGGCGGGACCGAGTCCGACAACACTGCCATAAAGGGCGTCGCCTTGCAGAACCGCGACCGCGGGCGTCACATCATCACCACCTCCATCGAACACCCGGCGGTTCTGGAACCGTGCAGGTATCTGGAGCGGCAGGGCTTCGAGGTGACCTATCTGCCCGTGACCCGGGAAGGGCTCGTCGAGATCGAGGCCCTGGAGTCGGCGATCCGGCAGGATACGATCCTGATATCGATGATGCACGCCAACAACGAGATCGGAACGATCCAGCCGATCGCCGAGGCTGGTTCGATCGCTCGCGATCGGGGGATCGCCTTCCACACCGACGCCGTCCAGACCGTCGGCAAGATCCCGGCGAAGGTCGACGACCTGGGCGTGGACCTGCTCTCGATATCTTCGCACAAGCTCCACGGCCCGAAGGGGGTCGGCGCCCTCTACATCCGGAATGGGACCCCAATCGAGCCGATCATGCAGGGCGGAGGCCACGAGCGGGGCATGAGGCCCGGAACCGAGAACGTCCCCGGCATCGTCGGCCTTGCGACGGCGGCGGATCTCGCTGAGAAGAACCTGGAGGGGGATATGACACGGCTCGCAGGGATGAGGGACCGGCTCGCCGACTTCGTCCTCGCGAGGGTCGAGAAATCCTGGGTCAACGGCTCTCGGACGAAGAGGCTCCCGAACAACCTCAACCTCGGCTTCTCCTACATCGAGGGGGAAGCTTTGCTGCTGCGCCTCGACGCCGAGGGGATCGCCGTTTCGACGGGCTCTGCCTGCTCCTCGAAGAAGACGGTGGCAAGCCACGTCCTGACAGCCATCGGCCTAAAACCCGAGGAGGCCCACGGGTCGCTCCGGATAACCCTTGGGAGAGAGAACACCGACGAGGAGGTCGATTTCGTCGCCAGGACCATCGTCGAGGTGGCAGAAAAGCTCCTGGCGATGTCGCCCTTCAGAAAATTATGAGGGCTGAGGGCTGAAGGTCGCTCTGATCGTTCTCGACCCTCAACCCTCACTCCCCTTCGCCGCCCCGGTCCTCTTCCTGACCGGACCGCACGAGGACCGCCGGGCCCCGATTGATCTCCATCATCTCCTCCGGGGAGAGGACGGCCCGGCCGGTGGCGATGAGGTTTCCTTCCTCGTCGACGACGAGAACTTCCTCCCCGGCCCTGATCTCGGGATCGACGCCGACGACGTGCTTTGCAAAGGCCGTCCCACCCTTTGCGACGTAGGGCGCGACGTCGCTTCTGATCACGATCCTCTGCCGGGGGGCCGGCAGGTGCTCGTAAAGCAGCTTCGCCCCCAACGCGCTCAAGGTCAGAAGGCCGTCTCGAGCCCGCACCGTCGCTATCCTCTCGCCATCCCGATAAAGGTGCCTCAACCTTCCGGTATTCGAGAGCATAAAGGTCGTATCGTCTCCGAAGAGGGCCCTGCCGCTCCCGCGCCCGAACTGAAAGTCGGCTATAATCCTCGCCCGTCTGAGCATCGACTTCGGTTTTTGTCTTATGGGCTAAAAAGGCTGTCGTGATGG